>ENA-OPEA01000807-OPEA01000807.1-human-gut-metagenome-genome-assembly--contig:-NODE-807-length-15773-cov-8.713259_pt1 | contig 15773 bp, 12 predicted proteins | sample MGYA00241623_ERZ501509 | MGnify/ENA primary metagenome ERZ501509 (study PRJEB25962, sample SAMEA2042571) | human gut metagenome | biome: human gut; feature: human-associated habitat; material: faeces... | reverse complement strand
GGTAAGGTTCCTCGCGTATCATCGAATTAAACCACATGTTCCTCCGCTTGTGCGGACCCCCGCCAATCTCTTTGAGTTTCACCGTTGCCGGCGTACTCCCCAGGTGGAATACTTATCGCTTTCGCTTAGACCCATACTGTATATCGCATAGATCTAGTATTCATCGTTTACTGCGTGGACTACCAGGGTATCTAATCCTGTTGGATACCCACGCTTTCGTGCTTCAGTGTCAGTTGTAATGTAGTACGCTGCCTGCGCAATCGGAGTTCTGTGTGATATCTATGCATTTCACCGCTACACCACACGTTCCACGTACCTCCAGTACACTCTAGCTAGAGAGTTTCAAAGGCAAGACCATAGTTGAGCTACAGCTTTTCACCCCTGACTTCCCTTGCAACCTACGCACCCTTTAAACCCAATAATTCCGGATAACGCTCGCATCCTCCGTATTACCGCGGCTGCTGGCACGGAGTTAGCCGATGCTTATTCGTATGGTAACTGCAAACACCTACACGTAGGTGACTTTAATCCCATACAAAAGAAGTTTACAACCCTTGCGGGCAGTCTTCCTTCACGCGACTTGGCTGGTTCAGGCTCTCGCCCATTGACCAATATTCCTCACTGCTGCCTCCCGTAGGAGTTTGACCCGTATCTCAGTGTCAATGTGGGGGGTCAACCTCTCAGTCCCCCTATCCATCGTTGCCTTGGTAAGCCGTTACCTTACCAACTAGCTAATGGAACGCAGGCCCATCTCTTAGCGATTAATCTTTCCTCCTCTTCTCATGGGATCTAAGGAGTATATGGTGTATTAGTCCGACTTTCATCGGGTTATTCACCACTAAGAGGTAAGTTGCATACGTGTTACTCACCCATTCGCCGGTCGCCGACGACGTATTGCTACATCTCGCTGCCCCTCGACTTGCATGTGTTAAGCCTATCGCTAGCGTTCATCCTGAGCCAGAGTCAAACTCTCCATTGTTAGTATTTTGTTTGTTTGTTCTCTGTTATAACACAAGACCCCATTATCAGTAACTTTTGCTACCGCAAGCCTTGTCTCTAAGATGATTATTGTGCTATTATGCTTATTGTCCTCGCAGTGTAGACCTAGATTGGATTGTCTTAGGTATTGTTTCATCTAGAGCATCGCAGCTCTAGATCACTACACTTTGATTGTTTAGTTATGAGATATATCAAAGATCGCTTCTATTATCCCCGTAAGCGTAGCCCTCTTAAGAGCCCCAGATCAATGCCTCTTCACCTGTGAAGAGCGATCTGCTTTTTCTTACGGGTTGTGAGTGCAAAGGTACGACAAGTTTTTGAAACCACCAAATATTTGGAGAAGTTTTTTCCGCCGATCGTTTTTATCAGTCGAAGAACACTCATACGAGCAAGCGCTTCATTGAGCCTCTAAATCAACCTGGCAAGCGAGTCATCACATAGACTCAGCAAGCGTTTCGATCAGCTGCCATCGTAGCCAAACCCCAATCGTGCGCCGGACACTTCCGACCACCCTTTCTTTGAGGTTGCGAACGCAAAGGTACGACAACTTTTTGAATCCACCAAATTTTCGGAGAAGTTTTTTTTTGAGCTCCTCGCTCGTGCGTCTTACACCTTATTATATATAGGTGTCGCCAAGCGATGCTCTTAACGTCAAAAACTTGCTCACCACTCATGAGGCTCAGACACTTCCGAAACCCCGTTCTTTTGAGTTGCGAGTGCAAAGGTACTACAACTTTTCCAATCCACCAAATGTTTGGCGAGTTTTTTTTGGCGGAGGACACAACGAGCCAACTCAGTATGCTGATGCATAGGGATTTGTATGCATTGCGGGACGGGTGACGGACGAGAACGGACACCATCTTGCTGGGATACAACGGACGCCATCCCACTAGATACTAGCCGTGCGTCACTACAGAAGTCGTTTCGCTGTGATACAACGGACACCATCTTGCTGTGATACAATGGACGCCATTCCACTAGATACTAGCCGTGTGGTCCTACATATTGCTACTCGTCCGAGCTGTGCATTCCAGCGGGCGAGATACTCTTCTATACGTTGAGAGGGCTTGTGTTGAGAGGGAGGGGGATGGTTATGTAGAACCTTTTCTCTAGGAGAATGCAGAGCATAAGGTTTCGTTCGATCTCTTCAAGCCGAGATGAGAAGAGATGACGTTTACCCCGACACTTACCTGACACGTACTCAGGAGCCGTAGATATAACTATCACCTCTCCATCGCAAAGGTCCGAACTATCGAGCGACAGACAGTATGGACGAGCTCAAAAAGGGTTTGCACTAAACGTCCTAAAGATGTTGTGAACTCGTATAGCTTCACTAGGCTAGCTTAAGCGAAGAGATTTTCAAGGGGATTAGGCAAGGAGGAGTCAAGCGCACTACTTCATACTGGCTATGCTAGATGAAGGCGTTCGCTCGGAAGTCATTGTTGTAGATAGGAGCTTTTAAGCCAAGCCACAAAACTAGCGGCATCTTCCTCCAAAGACTGATAGCCACCGAGCCAGTGCACATAACGATTGAAGAGTAGCAGCTGAAGAGATACGGGGACAGAGGATAACTCTTCCTTATTAGCGTTTGCCACAGACGAGAAGGCAAGGTAACTAGACTGAGTCAGTTGATCATCAATATAGTTCCCCTTAAAATTATTCACCCAAGTCTCTTCATACGACCAAAATAAAGTCTTGTCTTAGTCTACTCTGTCAAAGGGGCACTCATCCTCACCTTTGTAGTATCGGCATTGCTTAATCAGTTCGTCTCGTGTCATCGGATTGTCTGGCGGAAGCTGTCGACGACCTGGCGCATATCCTCGGGGAGATAAGCGAGGGTACGCTGCTCTATCTCAGGGGGTATCCCGAAGTGCGCCTCGGCGAGGCTCCCCGCGATAGCGCCTATGGTGTCGCTGTCGCCACCGATGGAGATGGCTAGGCGAATAACCTCCTCGAAGGTGCGCCCCGCTAAGAAACAGACGATCGCTTGCGGTACGATCACCTGGCAAGTCTCGTCAAAGCTGTTGTGCTCCCGGATGTAGTCGACCCGCTGTGTGAGGTCATAGTGATAGGTCTCCTCGATATGCTTCTTGAGGTCGGTTTTGCTCGCCCCACCTCTGAGCTGGTAGATGACGTCTGCGATAGAGACCGCCCCTTTTATCCCCTCGGGGTGGTTGTGGGTGCACTCGGCGCTGGCCTTAGCTTGTGAGAGGACGGCATCGCGAGTGGAGAGCCAGCCACAGGGTGAGACGCGCATGGCACTGCCATTGCCAAAGCTGCGATACGGCACTGGTGGGGTCGTGTAGATCCACTGATGAAAGCGTCCGCCGTAAGCCCCCTTAGGATGGGGGTAGCGCCTGCACCACGCCTGCAAGGTGTCAGCAAAGTTCGCTCCTCTCAGCAGCGCATCGGCAACGGCTACGGTGCAGATTGTGTCGTCCGTATAGTCGCACCCATCGGCAAAGAGCTCGAAGTCTGTGCGGTGGGTATTTGCAAACTCAAATCGTGAACCGACGATGTCTCCTACTATTGCTCCTAACATAACTTGCTTGTTGTTTGGCACAAAGATAATGTTTCTCTGCGAGTAATGGAGTGTCTACGCTCTGGGCTAGATTTTGCTTTTGCGACTGGGCTGACGCATTATAATCGCTCTGACAGGAGCTACACATAAGGACAAGCGAGGCATAGATGAGTGCACTATATATAATTAATAATGTGTCAGTCCTGCCCTCTAATCTCTAATCTCTCCCCCTCCGAACTCTCCGATTCCTCCGATGCTCTTCGATCCCTAATTTCTAATCTCTAACTTCTAACCTCTACTCTCTAATCTCTAATAACATATCTTTACGGGGAAATTCGTCCGATTCCCTCCTTTCTCGAATATCCACGTGGAAAATCTCAAATCTCCACGTGGATATTTTTCTTTTTCCACGTGGGCGTCATTCCTTTCCTCCGAAGTTTCATTTGATTCCTCCGAAGAGTTTTTTCTTCCCCACGTGGAAAATAAAAATTCCCCACGTGGAGATTTTGAAATATCCACGTGGAAATCACTTTTCCCCGACGCAGTGCCGTTTTGACATGTAGTCAGTTCTAAATTATTGTAGCGATCCGGCATCAACTTTTCTCAGCCAGGGATGATGCATCATAATCGGATTTTCAAGAGCCACACAGAACGATAGACGAGGAATAGATAGGTAAACGAGCTCATTGTACATAATGCGTCAGCCCTGGCTTTTGCGAAGCAAAGGTGCGGCGGTACGTTTTTATTGCGTACCTTTGCGGAGGCGATTGTACAAGGCAGTTTGCAGAGAGCTGTGACGCACGCCAGCGTGCAAGTATGCAGAAGCCCCTGTAGTTCAACGGATAGAATAGAAGTTTCCTAAACTTTAGATCTGAGTTCGATTCTCAGCGGGGGTACACTTGCGGGGTGTCAAGTTTTTTGTACCTTTGCAGTCGGTTTACTTCCTAAGTAAGGTTTGTCAAGCGCTAGTCGATAGTAGGCAGCCACCTTACGGGACTATATAATAATAGTAACAGACAAACGTAATGTACGCAATTGTTGAAATCCAAGGTCAGCAGTTTAAGGTAGAGGAGGGTCGCAAGCTCTTCGTGCATCATATCCGCGAGGTGGAGCAGGGTGCAGAGGTTACCTTTGACCGGGTTATGCTCCTCGACAAGGACGGAGCAGTCGCAGTAGGTGCCCCGACGATCGAGGGCGCACAGGTAGTATGTGAGGTGGTATCTCCACTCGTCAAGGGTGAGAAGGTGCTGATCTTTCATAAGAATCGGAGAAAGGGCTATCGCAAGCTCAGAGGGCATCGCCAGCAGTTCTCCGAGATACTAGTAAAGCAAATCGTAGGATAATTAAAGACTCTAAGGAATCATGGCACATAAGAAAGGTGTAGGAAGCTCCAAGAACGGACGCGAATCCGAAAGCAAACGCCTAGGCGTTAAGATCTTTGGAGGCGAAGCCTGTAAGGCTGGTAACATCATCGTACGCCAGAGAGGTACGCAGCACCACCCAGGTGAGAACGTGGGCATGGGCAAGGATCATACCCTCTATGCACTGACAGACGGTACGGTCGTCTTCACTCAGACGAGAGGAGATCGTAGCTTCGTCTCTGTAGCGACACACGAGTAGTCATCACTTAGTGACACATCGCTAAGCTCTACGCTACACGATACAGCAGCCCCTCCGCCTCCTATCCCTTCGTTTGATAAGGGTTATGAGGTAGAGGGGCTTGGCATTTTTCATTCTTCCATCATTACCTAGGCGGATCCTCTAGATTATTTACCGTGCATCGGGTAGACAGTGTGCTATCTAAAGAAATATTACTATCTTTGCATCGTAATGAACCGGTTGAGGTCGTACGGCTCACAAGCAGTTATCTCAGCTTAGGTATGGAGGAGGAAGCCATGCGACAGCGGTTCCCTCCTTTTTGTATATAATCATCGAGTATCATGATAGATCTAGCAGTACTCCGCACAGAAATAGAGCAGATGCTCCACGAGGACGAGTTTGTCGTGGAGATAACTAGTAGTCCAGGGGATCAGATCCGAGTAGTGGTCGATGCCATGGGTGGCTTGCCCATCTCTCGTTGTGTCGAGATCTCTAGAGCCATCACGCAGCTACACGATCGTGACGAGGAGGAGGACTACGCCCTAGAGGTGTCATCGCCGAGTCTCTCCGATCCGTGGCAAGTCTACGAGCAGTACACACGTCATCTAGAGGCACCCGTGCAGGCGGTCGATGCGTCAGGTATGAAGTGGCACGGCAAACTCATAGAGGTTGGTGCCCGGGGTGCTGATCAGCTCCCTGAGTATGTCGTCCTAGAGATAGAGCGCACAGAGACCGTACAGGATGGTAAGAAGAAGAAAAAGCAGCAGGTCATCGAGCCACACCGCATCGACCATGATCAGCTCAAGCGCATCTCGTACGATCTAGACAAAGCACTCTGATAGAGATCCCCTCCCCCATCATTACTTAGATATACTAGTCCCACAGAAGAGACCCAACATACATATATGGCTAGAAAGAAAGAATCAACGAGCTTAAAGGTTCTACTCACCGAATTCAAAGAGCTGAAGAACATAGACGAGGAGACGATGCTCCACGTATTAGAGGACTCCTTCCGGAGCATCCTCGCTAAGATGTTTGGCTCAGACGACAACTTTGACGTAATCATCAATGCGGATAGCGGAGACTTTGAGATCTGGCGCACCCGCGAGGTGGTTGCTGACGATGCTGTCGAGCGGGAGAACGAGCAGGTAGCCTACACAGAGGCTCGTGAGATAGATCCCGAGGCTGAGATCGGAGATGATGTGACCGACTCGGTAGACTTCCTCTCCTTCGGTCGGCGTGCCATAGTCAATCTACGCCAGACCCTCTCAAGCAAGATCTTAGATCTGCAGAAGGAGCACTTCTACCAAACCTTTATAGAGCGTGTAGGAGAGCTGATCACGGCTGAAGTCTATCAGGTATGGAAGCGTGAGACTCTACTCGTTGACGAGGATGGCAACGAGCTCATCATGCCCAAGAGTGAGCAGATCCCTGACGAGTACTTCCGCAAGGGTGATAGCGTTCATGCCGTCATAGCTCGCGTGGATAATGAGAATAACAACCCTCGTGTCACGCTCTCACGCACTAGCCCAGAGTTTCTCAAGCGTCTCTTCGAAATCAATGTCCCCGAGATCGCTGATGGTTTGATTACGATCAAGCGTGTAGCACGCATTCCTGGTGTCCGCGCCAAGATTGCCGTCGAGTCTTACGATGATCGCATCGATCCTGTAGGTTCTTGTGTCGGCATGAATGGTAGCCGTATACGTGGCATCGTCCGGGAGCTACATGGGGAAAACATTGACGTCCTCACCTACACGGCAAACGATAGTCTATTCATACAGCGTGCGCTGAGTCCTGCGAAGATCTCTTCGATCGAGCTTTATCCAGAGACTGCCAAGGCTGAGGTTTACCTACGTCCAGAGGATGTACCTCTAGCTATCGGTAAGAACGCCAGCAACATCAAGCTAGCGTCCGTTCTGACAGGCTTTGAGATTGAGGTATTCCGTGATGCAGCGGATACAACTGAGGAGGATATCTACCTCTCCGAGTTTAGTGACGAGATCGAGGACTGGGTCATCAAGATGCTTCTAGACATTGGGCTCAACACGGCTCGTGCCGTCCTGACCACTTCACGCACAGAGCTTCTTAAGAAGACCGATCTCGAGATAGAGACCATCGACCGTGTCCTCCGCATCCTCTCGTCCGAGTTTGACCTTGAGGAGCTAGAGGAGATGGGACTACCACAGGAAAACATTGACCTGCTCAAGAGCCCTGTACCTACGCAAAAGGAGATCGCGCAGGCGATCATCGAAGACCTCAAGGAGGACGAGACGACCGCTGAGCCTCAGCCAACAGACGAAGCTACTGAGGAGTAAGCAGAGCACACTACCAGCTAGTCACAGTATAGGGGTGACAGTGACTGGGACTATTCATAACGATAAGAAATACCGAACCCCACCCGTAGACGAGCAATCAAGAGAAATATATGTCCATAAAACTGTTTAGCCTAGCCAAAGAACTCAACATCGGAGTCAATTCGCTTGTCGCCTTCCTTCACGACAAGGGAAAGGAAGTCGACAACAACCCTAACACACGCATCACGGAGGATGAGTTTAATCTGATCCTGCGTAGCTTCACGCCGACCTTTGATGAGGAGACTGTAGGAAGAGCCAAGAAGAAGTTCCTTCGCAGCAAGAGCGCTCCTAAGGCTAAACCAGAGGAGCCTACCAAGACAGCAAAGCCCGAAGCTAATAACACCGAGGAGCAGTCCACAGAGGCAAAGACTCCAGCAGCTAAAAAGGGGCAGGCAGAGCCAGACATCCCCACCACGGCCAGCACCTCGCAGGTCAACGTAGTGGGGCGGATAGAGCTTGATAAGCACAATAACCCAGTCTCAATCTCTACATCCAAAGCCTCTACGGCTACTCAAGAGGAGCCCACCAAGACGAAGGTAGCAACTAAGGCTAGCAAGCCAAAAAGCACGAGCACAACTAAGCAAAAGGCAGCTACTCAGGAGGAGCCTACCAAGACGCAGGCAAGCACGACAGCTGAGCAGCCGAAGGTCGCTACGCCTGCCAAGGAGACCAAGGAGACGAAAAAGGCTCCCGAGACTAAAGAGACAAAGAGCGAGGCTAAGCCCGTAGAGAGCGCTAAAACCTCTACGAAGGTCTTGTCTAAGGAGCAGGACACATCTAAGGCAGCACCCGCTGTTTCTAAGGAGCCTGCACAGAGCGAGGTCAAGCCAATCGCTGCTAAGGAAGAGCCAGTGAAGGAAGAGCCGAAGCAGAAGGCTACCGAGCAGCCAACCGCTGCCGCATCAGAGCCAACAGCCCAGGAGCCAGCCGTCAAAGAGCCAGCAGCCCAAGAGCCCCACACCCCTACGCCCAAAGCAGGTGTGCCCACCGAGACTACTCCCGAGACCAAGGGTGAGGATGCGACAGAGATCTTCCGCATTGCCAAGAAAGAGGACGAGCCACAGCTCAAGGTGGTCGGCAAGATCGACCTCAGTAGCTTTAGCAACTCTCGCAAGTCTAGCAAGTCTAGCAAGGACAAAGAGAGCAATCGTCGCAAGCGCAAGCGCATCTCTTCAGGAGCTGTCGATGTCAAGAGCGAAGGCGCCAAGATACAGGACGACCGCTCAGGCAAGAAAGGCAGTCGCACAGCAGCTCAACAGCGTAATGAGCGCGGAGGACGCAATGAGCGTCGTAATGGACGTAAGAGCAAGCGTCAGGAGCCAGTCTTGACCCCCGAGGAGCAGGACGAGCTAAGAGCTAAGCAGGTCAAAGAGACCCTAGCGCGGCTCAACAATAAGCAGACAGTCTTCGGACGTGCTGCTAAGTCTAGACGTGAGAAGCGCGAGGCACGTCGTGCCGAGTTTGAGCGTGAGCAGGAGCTCTCCACGCAAGACGACAAGGTACTCAAGCTGACCGAGTTCGTCACCGTCAGCGACCTTGCCAACATGATGGACGTGCCTGTCACCGACGTCATCTCGACTTGTATGAGTATCGATATGATGGTGTCGATCAATCAGCGTCTTGATGCCGAGACGATCAACATCGTTGCCGAGGAGTTTGGCTACGAGACCGAGTTCGTATCGGCCAACGTCGTCGAGGCTATCTCAGCCGACGAAGAGCCAGACAAGCCTGAGGATCTAGAGCCTCGTCCACCTGTCATCACCATCATGGGTCACGTAGACCACGGTAAGACTTCGCTGCTCGACTGCATCCGTCGTTCGGACGTTACTGCAGGCGAGGCGGGAGGTATCACACAGCACATCGGTGCGTACAATGTGACCCTCTCCGATGGTCGTCGCTTGACTGTCCTAGACACACCAGGTCACGAGGCCTTTACCGCTATGCGTGCTCGTGGTGCGCAGATTACAGACATTGTGGTCATCGTCATTGCAGCAAATGATGCTGTGATGCCCCAGACCATCGAGGCGCTCAACCATGCGAGCGCCGCAGGTGTGCCGATCATCTTTGCGATCAATAAGATCGATGTCAACGGAGCCAACCCCGATAAGATCCGCGAGCAGCTCGCTGGTATGAACTACCTCGTCGAGGATTGGGGTGGCAAGTACCAGGTACAGGAGATCTCTGCTAAGAAGAATATCGGCATCCCCGACCTACTAGACAAAATTTTCCTTGAAGCTGAACTTCTCGAGCTTAAGTCCAACCCTCATCGTCGTGCCTCTGGCTCGGTCATCGAGTCTTCACTAGACAAGGGCAAGGGTTACCTCGCCTCCGTCTTGATCCAGCGAGGCACCCTCCACATCGGAGACTTCATCCTAGCTGGTAGCTACTACGGACGTGTCAAGGCTATGTACAACGAGTACAACAAGCGTGTCGACACCGCTGGGCTATCCTCGGCAGTCTCCATCCTCGGCTTCAATGGAGCACCGACAGCAGGCGATGACTTCAACGTTATGGAGAGCGAACAAGAAGCGCGTGAGCTAGCGGTCAAGCGTGAGCAGTTACAGCGCGAGCAAGGCTTGCGTACGCAGAAGATGCTTACCCTCGACGACATCGGTCGTCGTATCGCTGTGGGCAACTTCCAGCAGTTTAACCTCATCATCAAGGGTGACGTGGACGGCTCCGTACAGGCTCTGGCCAACTCACTCATCGAGCTCTCGACGAAGGAGATCCAGGTGAGCGTCATCCATCAGGGGGTCGGTCAGATCACCGAGTCAGACATCCAGTTGGCGACAGCTTCAGAGGCTATCATCATCGGCTTCCAGGTTCGTCCTAGTGCTCAGGCTCGTAAGCTAGCAGAGCAGGAAGGTGTCGAGATCCGCACCTACTCTATCATCTACGATGCTATCGAGGACGTACACGATGCGCTCGAGGGCATGCTCTCGCCAGACATCCGCGAGCAGGTCACGGCCAATCTGGAGGTGCTTCAGACCTTCAAGGTAAGCAAGATCGGTACCATCGCAGGCTGTATGGTCACCGATGGCAAGATCAAGCGTACCGACAAGGTGCGTGTCATTCGCGACGGTGTGGTCATCCACACAGGCGAGCTAGAGTCGCTCAAGCGCTTCAAAGACGAAGCCAAGGAGGTGGTCTCTGGACTTGAGTGCGGTATCAACATCAAGAACTACAACAACCTAGAGGTAGGTGATATCATCGAGTCCTTTGAGGAGATCGAGGTACGGCGCAAGCTCTAGGCCCCTACCCCAACATATTTGTCCAGGTGGCGACTGCTTCTCACAGAGGAGCGGTCGCCACTTTTCTTTTGTCTCTCCGCGGTCTCTGCTAGTCTCATAGGGAGGAAACTGTAGTGCCATGGGCAAGGAACTACAGTGCCAGCGAGAGGAAAAAGAAAGGAGAGGGGATTTATTGTTACCTTTGTGGTAGGAGACTGTTGCCATAGTCTCCGCAGAGGATTGCTCTGCAGGCTCCGTGGCGGAGATGGCAGGCTCCTCTCTGCGTTTATCGATTTACTATATGTCTCACACGACTCCCCCATTATCGTTTGTACCCTCCCCGCAGCCCGAGGGTTACCGCTACTATAATATACAGAGCGACACCGACCGTCAGCTCTTGGCCAGTCGGTGCAAAGTGCGATTGCAAGCCCTGCACCGCATACCCGTCGAGGAGCGAGCGCAGTATCATCGTGCGCTGCAGGAGCTACTCGGAGCGCTAGGCGAGGAGAGTTGGCTGGTGACCCCATTCTTTTGCGACTATGGGAGCGAGATTGAGGTGGGGAGTCATACCTTCATCAATAGTGGCTGCACCATGCTTGATGGCGGACATGTGACCATAGGCGACCATGTGCTCATCGGTCCCTCCGTGTCGCTCTACAGTGTGGGGCATCCGCTCGACCTCGAGGAGCGGGCTGCCGGCTGGGAGTTTGGCATCCCGATCATCATCGAGGACCATGTGTGGATCGGTGGTGGCTGCACGATCCTTCCCGGTGTAACCATCGGGCGAGGCTCCGTGATTGGCGCTGGGAGTGTCGTCACGAAGAGCATCCCCCCGATGAGCCTGGCCGTGGGCAATCCCTGCCGTGTCATTCGCTCGCTCAGCAACCCCACCGAGCCTCAAGATTAACCCGTTACTTTTACCCTATCTGAACTATGCCTACGCTCTATCTGCTTGACGCTTACGCACTGATTTACAGAGCTTACTACGCCTTCATCAATCGTCCCCTCGTTGACGCGCAGGGACGCGACACGAGTGCGCTCTACGGCTTCGCCTCCACGCTACAAGACATTATTGAGAAGGAGCGACCCGACTACATTGCCGTGGCAATGGATATGCCGGGGGGAACCTTTCGCCACAAAGAGTACCCTGAGTACAAGGCCAATCGCCCCGAGACGCCCGAGACGATACGCTTTTCCATGCCTTATATCAAAGAGTTGGTGCAGGCTTACCAGATACCTCTGCTAGGGGTCGAAGGGTACGAGGCGGACGACCTGATCGGCACGCTGAGCCGCCAAGCTGTCGAGGCAGGCTACGAGGTGCGCATGGTCACACCAGACAAGGATTACGGGCAACTCATCGGACCGCATGCGCAGATGTTTGCGCCACAGCGCACAGGGTCAGGCTTTGAGCTACTCGGTGCTGAGGAGATTACCGCTAAGTACGGCATACGCTATCCGCTACAGATGATTGACTACTTGGGGCTGGTGGGCGATAGCTCAGACAATGTGCCCGGCTGCCCAGGCATCGGCAAGGTAGCAGCGCAGCGACTTCTCGAGGAGTTTGACTCGATCGAAGATATCTACGCACGCATTGACCAGGTGAAGCCGACCTATGCGAAAAAGCTCCTCGCAGCCAAGGAGCAGACGATGCTCTCGCGGCATCTCGTCACCATCGTGACCGACGTACCGGGAGTCACCTTTGACCCAGACCAGATGAAGTGGCGAGGCCCCGACCACGCCGCTGTGGAGCGCATTTTCAAGGAGTTTGCCTTCACATCGCTACTCAAGCGCATCGGCAAGCCCGCAGAGAGCACGCCACAGGTGGGTCTCTTTGACCTTGGCGGTAGTTCGACGCCAGCTAGTTCGCCAGCCACGATTGAGGTGACGGGCCCAGTTAGCGCTGCAGCTCCTCTAAAAAACTACAAGACAGTCGGTGTAACCTTTACCGAGGTGCAGGGTTACGAGGCTGTGAGCCAGCTCGCTAAGCAGTTGGCGGGCAGCTCCGCTGTCGCCTTTGACACCGAGACCGATGGCCTCGATGCGCTCTGTGCGGGCATCGTCGGTATGTCGCTCTGTGCCGATGAGCAGCAGGCTTACTTTATCCCGCTACCCGAGTCGGCCGAGGAGGCTGCGCATATACTTTCTCCGCTTAAGGATCTGATGCAGGACGAGCGTGTGCTCAAGGTGGCGCACAATGCAAAGTTTGACCTAGAGGTGCTGACTCGCTACGGACTGCCCGAGGCGCGCCCGCTCTACGACACCATGCTGGCGCACTACCTGATCGATGCCGACCAGGGGCATAGTCTCGACGAACTGGCAGGCGGCTTGCTCCACTACGACACGATACGCTACAAAGATCTCTCGCCCCAGGAGAGCTTTGCGCTACGCACCGACGTAGACCCCAAGCTCCTCTGCGACTACGCTAGCGAAGATGCCTACGTGACGCTACGCCTCTACCACGCTCTGCACAAGCAGCTCTCCCCTACCGAGCAGCGACTCCTCACCGAGGTGGAGATACCGCTCCTCTACGTGCTGATGCACATGGAGCAGCGCGGCATCGTCCTCGACATCGAGGCACTGCAGCGCTCCCGTCAGGAGCTTCTCGAGAGTGTCCTCCGCCTAGAGAAAGAGATACAGAGCTACTCCTCACGAGGGCTTAACCTCAAGGTCAATAGCCCGAAGCAAATCGGCGAATTGCTCTTTGATGAGCTCAAGATTATGGAGAAGCCACGCAAGACTAAGACTGGTAGCTACGTGACCAACGAGGAGACGCTCCTCCCGCTGCGCTCGCTCCACCCCGTCGTGGCACTCATCCTAGACTACCGCGAGGCGCGCAAACTGCTCAACACCTATATAGATCCGCTGCCCAAGATGTGCTACCCCGATGGTAAGCTGCACACTTCTTACAATCAGGCGGTCACCGCCACGGGCAGGCTCTCCTCGAGCAATCCTAATCTGCAAAACATCCCCATCCGTAGCGACCTCGGGCGTCCCCTGCGTCGTGCCTTTGTCGCTGATCCGTACTACACCCCACGCCTTTCGGCTTGCACTCCTGTGGATCACACCCATGAGGAGCCGATCGGTGCTGTCCTGCTCAGTGCGGACTACTCGCAGGTGGAGCTGCGCGTCATGGCGCACCTGAGCCAAGACCCAGCGATGATACACTCCTTCCTCTCGGGCGACGATATCCACACGGCGACAGCCGCTAAGGTCTTTAAGGTGGCTCCCGAGGAGGTCACCCCGCTGATGCGCAGCAAGGCGAAGACGGCCAACTTTGGCATCAACTACGGCATCACCCCCTACGGTCTGAGCCAGAGACTCAATATCCCCGTTGGCGAGGCTGCCGAGCTGATCAAAGAGTACTTCGCCACTTTTACTCATATACAGGCCTTTATGAATGAGGCTATAGCGCTGGCCACCGAGCGAGGCTATACGGAGACCGCCTTCGGTCGTCGTCGGCAGCTGCGCAACCTCCGCACGGCGCGTGGAGCCCAGCGTGGCAATGAAGAGCGCAATGCGATCAACGCACCGATCCAAGGCACCGCCGCTGACATCATCAAGATCGCTATGATACGTGTCGAGGAGGAGCTGACGAAGCAGCAGCTACGCAGCTACCTCGTCCTGCAGGTGCACGACGAACTGGTCCTCAACGTCTATCTCGACGAACTAGATCGTGTCACTGCCCTCGTTCGCGAAGCGATGGAGGGCGCCTGGCCCGAGTGCTCCGTACCGCTTGTCGTGGAGATCGGCACTGGCAAAGATTGGCTCGCAGCGCACTAATTCGCCCGAGACAGAGAGGACAATGAACCCGCTCACCCACGCCACACAGCGTCTAGCTCGCACCCTAAGCCGTAAGGGAGGAGATCGCCTTAAGCTCCTCTCCGTCCTCGGTATGCACCTCTTGGGGAGACGCTACATAGGCGTTTTCATCGACCCTATCTTAGCTTGCAACCTCCGCTGTCAGATGTGCTACTTTAGCGATCCTGAGTATAGAGCTACGCTGCGTGGCAAGCTGACCACGGACGACTGCGAGGCGATAGCGCCTCACCTCTTTCCCCAGGCACTCAGGCTACAGATCGGTTGCGGTGCCGAGCCGACGCTCACCCCAGAGACGATGCTTCGCCTCGTACAGCTGGGCCAGGAGTACCACGTCCCTTGGATCTCTGTCATAACAAATGGAAATGCCCTGACCGAAGAGACCCTGCGGGCACTCGTGACAGCGGGACTGAGCGAGCTGACGCTCTCGCTGCATGGCACCACGCAAGCGACTTATGAGCGGCTGATGGTAGGTGCCGAGTGGCAACGATTTGTCACGCTACTAGAGTGGTTGAAGGCGCTAGACAACCCACCCGCCGTACGGCTCAACTACACGGTCAATCGAGACAATGTGGAGGAGCTAAGCCGTCTACCCGACTTAATCCGTGACTATCCCGTCCGAACGGTGCAGATACGCCCCGTGCAGAAGATCGGCGAGAGTGCCTACAAGGAGTTCGACATGGCTCCCCTCGTAGCGGCCTACGAGCGGGTCATAGCGACTACGGTAGAGCGGCTCCGTGCCGAGGGGATAGAGGTTATTTGCCCCAGCAGTAAGAAGATGAGCCAGACAGCCAAGCCGCCTCGACGCTTGGCAAAGCTCTTTGAGGAGGCGACCTATTACTACATCTCCCCGCAAAGCTTCGGGCCTCATGGTGTGGACTTTCGCGCGGTCGCGCTCAGGAGCTATGCTCGCCAGTCGCGCCTCGTCGGGCGGCTGCTTCGCGCCATCTTCACCCAGCGCAATGCCTACGCCGAGCGCGACACGCACACAACCAAAAAGCTAAACTACTAGCCACCCGCTCCGCTCCTTCAACCGAAAGCGTACGGGTCACGAAAGACGATATACACCCCCAAAACCAATAGTCTCATTAGGGCAAACTCACCACTGACCTGTTACAATAATTTGAAGTCGACCACATATCGAAACTGTACTGTGTCAGGAAAAACTGATTTCCACGTGGGGATTTTGAAATATCCAAGTGGAGAATTTTTATTTTCCACGTGGGGAAGAAAAAATTCTTCGGAGGAATCAAA
>ENA-OPEA01000806-OPEA01000806.1-human-gut-metagenome-genome-assembly--contig:-NODE-806-length-15783-cov-3.710643_pt1 | contig 15783 bp, 10 predicted proteins | sample MGYA00241623_ERZ501509 | MGnify/ENA primary metagenome ERZ501509 (study PRJEB25962, sample SAMEA2042571) | human gut metagenome | biome: human gut; feature: human-associated habitat; material: faeces... | reverse complement strand
GCTCATACGAGCTCTGAATCCATGAACTTTAGCTCTGGATCTTTTCTTTGGCTGAAATGTCATTTTCATAGGTAAAGCACCTCCTTTATCTATTATAGCGTATTCGTAATATTTTCCTAGAACATCATTTCAATTATATTCATAATGACCCTGTTCGTCAAGCCAAAATATTAAAAATCTCAAGAAATATCAGCATTTCAGCCAATTATGGATTAACCCACACATCTATGTGGAAAGTTATGGTTAACGTAAAGTTATCCACTTTTTGTGGATAACTTGTGGATAACTCTAATTTTTCCTGTGTTTTTATCCCCATTTTTCGACTGTTTTTTACACAACATACTCAAAAAAACCTTTATTTTACATCTTTTTCAGTGTGGATACACTTATACACAATCCCCATAGTCATTTTTCCACTATTTCCTATGTTATGTAAACTTATGGCATTTTATCCACCATTTCATGGTTATACACATGTGGACAAAGTGGAAAACTATCCCCGTAACCTGTGAATTTTCCCCCTTTATACCCCCAATTAACCGTTGCTAATCACGCGAATTTATTATAATATATAAAAGGATATTTATGTCTTTTGACTTATACAATAAACTTTCAAAAAACCAGGAGATAGAAACATGGATAAAGTGATTGAAAATTGGGATAAAATTCTGCAAACCGTTAAAGCAGATTACGATGTAGGCGATGTTGCCTTTAATACCTGGCTGAAGCCGCTAAAAGTCTATGATGTCAAGGATAATGTGATTACGATTCTTGTTCCTTCAGAACAGGTTGTTTTAATAAACCTTCTTAATAAGAAGTATAAGCTTCTCCTTCAGGTTACTATTTGCGAAATAACCGGCATGGATGAATGCGAAGTCAAATTCATATCTCCTGATGAGGCACCCAAAAAAGAAGTTTCTTCTTATACTAATGCTGCAGCAGAAACAGGTCTTACCGATATTGACCGTCGCTGTGAAGAAGCTCACCTCAATCCCAAATATATTTTTGATACCTTTATCGTCGGTAACAATAATAAATTTGCACAGGCCGCAGCCCTTGCAGTTGCTGAATCTCCGGGAGATACATACAACCCACTGTTTATCTATGGAGGTGCCGGTCTTGGTAAAACCCATCTTATGCATTCCATCGCTCATTATATTATTGAGCACGATGAAAACAGCAAAGTTTTGTATGTTACCAGTGAAGAATTTACCAATGAACTGATTGAAACGATCCGAAACGGAAACAACTCAGCAATGTCCAAATTCCGTGAAAAATACAGAAACATCGATGTTCTTCTTGTCGATGATATTCAGTTTATTATAGGAAAGGAATCTACACAGGAAGAATTTTTCCATACCTTTAACAGTTTGCACAGTGCGAAAAAACAGATCATCATATCTTCTGATAAACCGCCAAAAGATATGGAAATCCTGGAAGAACGTTTCCGTTCCAGATTCGAATGGGGGTTGATCGCAGATATCACCCTTCCGGATTATGAGACACGAATGGCTATTCTTCATAAAAAAGAAGAACTGGAAGGCTATAATATCAGCGAAGAAGTCATCAAATATATCGCAACAAATATCAAATCCAATATCCGAGAACTGGAAGGTGCTTTCAACAAAGTCATGGCCAGCTCCAAACTGGAAAAGAAAGAAGTAACCCTGGAACTTGCCGAACAGGCATTAAAAGACATTATTTCACCGGATGAACAGAAGGTGATCACTCCAGATTACATTATTTCTGTAGTTGCTGAGCATTATCACGTAACCGTTGCAGATCTCTGCGGCAATAAACGAAGCTCCAAAATCGTTATGCCACGACAGATTGCAATGTATCTGTGCCGTGATATTATAGATACTTCGCTCAAAACAATCGGCAAAAATCTGGGAGACCGTGACCATACCACAGTTATGCACGGGATAGAGAAGATTGAGAACGAATTAAAGACAAATGATAACCTCAAAAACTCCATTGATACGTTAAGGAAAAAAATTAATCCACAAGGTTAAGAGACTTTTCCACACACAATTTTAACTTTGAAAGTCGTTTATACACGGAGTTATACAGTAAAGAAATCCCCGTTTTTCAAGGTTTGAAAGACTTTTTCACATATTCACACCCCCCTAAGGCGGCTACGGCGGATTTCTTTATATATTTTTATTTATAAAGCCAATTCTGAAACAGGAAGGGAGTTATACACATCATGAAAATCATCTGTTCCAAAAGTAATCTTTTAAAAAGCGTAAATATATCTTTGAAAGCTGTACCATCCAAAACAACAATGCCAATTCTTGAATGTATTCTTATGGATGCAACAACAAATCAGATCAAATTTACTACCAATGACATGGAACTTGGTATTGAAACAATCGTTGATGGTCATATTGAAGAAAAAGGTATGGTTGCTCTTGATGCAAAAATCTTCTATGAAATCATTCGAAGACTTCCGGATAATGATGTAACCATTACCACAGACAGCAATTTCGTAGCTACGATCACCTGTGAAAAAGCCAAATTTACAATTCCGGGCAAAGCAGGCGAAGATTTTGCATATCTTCCGGTTATTGAAAAAGATGAATCACTGACTCTTTCTCAGTTTACTTTGAAAGAAATGATTCGTCAGACAATCTTTTCCATTGCAGTTAATGAAAATAACCGCCTGATGACCGGAGAATTATTTGAAATTAAAGATAATTGTCTAAAAATTGTTTCTCTGGATGGTCATCGTATCTCTATCCGTAAGATGCCTCTGAAAAAAGATTATTCAGATCGCAAGATCGTTGTTCCGGGAAAAACATTAAGTGAGATCAGCAAGATCCTGTCCGGTGAAATTGACGATCAGGTAAGTATCTATTTTACAAAAAATCATATTCTGTTTGAATTTGATCAGACGATGGTTGTTTCCAGACTGATCGAAGGAGAATATTTCCGCATTGATCAGATGCTTTCCAGTGATTACGATACAAAAGTCAGCGTAAACAAAAAAGAATTCCTTGACTGTATTGACCGAGCAACACTTCTGGTACGAGAAGGCGACAAAAAACCAATCGTAATCGAGATCAAAGATAACAGCATGGAACTGAAAATCGATTCTGCTATGGGTTCCATGAATGAAGAGATTGATATTGAAAAAGATGGTAAAGATATTCTCATCGGATTCAACCCGAAATTCCTGATCGATGCTTTGAAAGTTATTGATGATGAAGTAATTCATATGTATCTGATGAACCCGAAAGCACCATGTTTTATCAGAGATGATGAAGAAAACTACACATACCTGATCCTGCCGGTAAATATCAGTCAGAATCAGAATAGATAAAAATAGAATCAGTCCAGATAAGAGGTGAATGATTTGGAAATCAAAATCAGAGATGAATTTATAAAACTCGGACAGGCTTTGAAACTTGCCGGAGTCGTAGAAGACGGAGTGGAAGCAAAGTATGCGATTCAGGATGGTCTTGTTCAGGTAAATGGTGAAGTTGACCAGCGAAGAGGCCGTAAGGTTTATGAAGGTGATGTGGTCACTTTTGAAGATCAGGAAATCAAAGTCATCAGATAATTATGTATATAGAATCGATAGAACTTAAGAATTTCAGAAATTATCAGGATGATCTGGAAGCGAAAGTTTGTTTGCTCGAAGGTAAAGTGGCTCTCAGCACCCAACAAAAGGAAACGATACTTCACCCGGATCAGCAAGCCCTATTAGACAAGAAGACCGGAAAATTATTGATTTCAAATACTAAAGCTGCTTACAGTGCCGAATGGACAAACGACCGTCTCTATTTCGACGAAGCGCTGCTCCCCGATATTGTGAAGGAACTGGAAAGAAGCTACAACATAAAAATCACTATTGCAGACGCTGCTCTAAACTCCGTCCGTTTCTATGGTAATTTCCGCAGAAGGGAACAGAGTATCCGGGAAATTATGGATGTACTATCATCTACCGATAAAATGACTTATACCATTGAAGGAAAAAATATTGTGATCACACTTCCTGAATGAAACAGAATGTTAAACCTTTTAAAACTTAAAAAGAATATGAAAAGCAACTTTGAAAAAACATGACTTTCCTTTCCCCGACAGAAATAAAAAAGGTCAGGTTCCTTTCCACCCCTGACCTCCTTTTAACTTTCTGTCTTAAAAGCCTCAGTGACTTTATCGATGAAAGCTTAGGCAAATATAAATAAAATCCTAAACTTCTCATCCTATTTATCAATTATTTATTCATTGACTTATGAAAACTAAGAAAAAGTTTTTTTTCATGGTCCTGCTCATGTTATGTCTTCATCTGAACTCATTTGCACAGCATATCAGTATGCAGTTGAAGAACGTGACTGTAAAACAGGCCATTGAAACCATACAGAAGCAAAATGGATATTCATTTACATTTGCGGCAAGCGATCTGAATACCCAGAAGATTATTACGGTAACAGCAAGGAACCTACCCATAGAGAAGGTAGTGGAACAGATTTTAATAGGACAAAATGTTAGTTATACAGTTCAAGGTAAAGACATCATTATAAAAAAGAAAAGTAACCAAGCCACACAACAGAAGAAAAAAAGTACAATCAGCGGAATCATCACAGACAATTACGGGGAACCGATCATCGGTGCCAATATCAAAGAAAAAAATGGTACAAATGGGACTATCTCCGATATTGACGGAAAGTTTCAGCTCACTGTTGACGAAGGTAGCAGCGTACAAATATCTTACCTGGGATATCTGACGCAGGAAGTGAATACCAGGAACAAAACGCATCTGGCTATCTCAATGAAAGAAGACGCGCAGGCGTTGGATGAAGTTGTCGTTGTAGGGTACGGAACGATGAAGAAAAGAGACCTGACCGGTGCCATTTCTTCTATCAAAATGGATGAAACTCCCGTGCAGACCTTCACGACGGTCAGCCATGCGTTAGCCGGAAAAGCAGCAGGTCTGCAAGTAGTGCAGACGAGTGCACAGGTAGGCGGCGGCAGTAGTTTCAATATACGTGGAGCAGCCTCTGTCGGCGCCGGGAACGATCCGCTTATCATCATTGACGGTTTTCCCGTTTCTTCCAGTTCTACGCTTGGTTCGGGCAATCGTTACGAAGCGGGACAAACCGATAATATCCTCGAATCTATCAATCCGAATGACATTGAGTCGATAGAGGTTCTGAAAGACGCCAGCTCTACCGCCATCTACGGTGCAAGAGCCGGACACGGTGTGATTATCGTTACTACCAAACGGGGAAAAGAAGGAAAAGCAAGCGTCAACTATTCCGCCAATGTTTCTGTGCAAAGAATGAAAAACTCATTCAAGATGTTGAACGGACAGGACTATATGTATCAGACCAACCGATATTATCACGAGCTATGGTTGAAAGAAAAAGGGGAAGGTATTTACGAGGATTATATGATACCGAATGATGATGCGGCGGACTTTAAACCCAGATACTCGAACGACCAGATACTCAATGCACCGACAGTTCCATGGTTTGATGAAATCACACGCACCGGACTTATGCACCAGCACAATATTTCTATAAACGGAGGAACGGAAAAGACAAAATATATGGCTTCTATCAACTACCTCAACCACTCCGGTGTAGTGAAAAATAATGACATGGAGCGCTTCACTGCAAAAATAAATCTGGACCAGCAGATTTCCAAGTACGTAAAGGCCGGATTGTCTTTCAATATTAGCCGTAATAACTACGATAATGTACCTTTGGGAAACGGCGAGAATGAAAATTCCGGTATCATTACTGCTGCTGTTGCTTTCAACCCGACTGTTCCCGTCAGAGATGAAAAAGGAAATTATTCGACCAATCCTCAGATGCCTCAACTCCCGAACCCGGTGTCTCTCCTCGAAATTAATGATAAAACTGTAAAGGAACGATTGTTGGGTTCGGCTTATATAGAAGTGGAACCCATCAAGGGACTAAAACTAAAAGCCAATTTGGGTATCGACCGAAAATATCAGAAACGAAAAACTTATCTTCCGAAAACCACTCAATACGGGGCGGCAGTCAACGGTCAGGCATATTTAGCCCAGGAAGATAACAACGACTATTTAATGGATCTGACAGCCAATTATCAAAAAATATTTGGTGAACATAGTTTCAATGTTCTTTTCGGTTATTCCTATCAAAAGTTCAACACCGAAGGAATGAGTGCAGGTAATCAAGATTTTATCAATGATTCATTCCTATACAATAATCTGGGAGCAGGAAACTATAGTCGACCGCCGGTAGGTTCGTACGCTTCGGTAAGCAGCTTGAGTTCTTACTTCGGACGTTTCAATTATTCGTGGAAAGAAAAATACCTGCTCACTGCCACCATTCGTGCCGACGGCGCCTCCAACTTTGCCAAAGGACATCAATGGGGTTATTTCCCTTCCGTATCCGCCGGCTGGCGCTTCTCCGAAGAAAAATTTATCAAGAGCTCTTCCTCTGACTTTCTTTCGAATGGTAAACTACGCTTAAGTTGGGGACAAACCGGTAATTATAATGTAGGCAACGGAGCTCTCGACTATTATGGAGCAGACCCGTGGTATGGCAGCCAATTCGGTGATTCACAGCACGTAGGTATCTATGTATCACAATTAGGTAACCCGAACCTGACATGGGAAACGACAACCGAATTTAATATCGGTCTGGACTTGGGATTTTTCAACAATCGGATTAACCTGACTGCCGAATATTTCCAGCGTACGATCTCCGATTTGCTGGTGAAGAACAAAACGATTCCCCATTATAATGAAGTGAAAACCATTGCAGCCAACATTGGTTCGACTCAAAGTAACGGTGTAGAACTGACTCTGAACACGCAAAATATACAGACTAAACAGTTTACATGGAGTACTGATTTAACTTTCTCAACGTATAACGACCGTTGGAAAGAACGAGATCCGAACTGGAAACCTGCTGCCTATCAGAAGGAACAAGACCCGATTCGCGGAGTCTTTGCCTATGTAGCCGACGGACTGTTACAACCTGGTGAGGAAGCCCCCGCCCACCAGCCGCAACTTCTTCCCGGACAAGTGAAACTCAAGAATATAAATGGAGATGATAAACTGAATGAGGAAGATATGGTCTTAATCGGACGCAATGACCCCAAATTCATTTTCGGTTTCAACAACAATTTTTCTTATAAGAATTTCGACCTTAATATATATATGTATGGACAGGTAGGTAAAATTGCCGGAGCAAACAGTTATTACGACGCCTGGGGATCTTACGGAAACCGCATCAAACTGGGACAGAATGTACCTGTCTCTTTCAAGGATGCCTGGAGTTCGGACAACCAGACAAGTACACGCCCCAGCTTCATCGAGTCGGCTTATGGTACCGGTGATCTGTTCCTCCAGAAAATTTCATTCCTGCGTATCAGAAATATCACATTAGGCTACACCGTACCAATCAGTAAAAGTATCTGTAACCGACTGCGAGTATATGCTGACGTCAACAATCCATGTGTATGGACCAACTGGAAAGGCCAAGATCCGGAAACGGACAGTAACACGAATGCATATCCCAACGTCACTAGTTTTAGTATCGGAGTAGATATTTCATTCTAAATAAACCTAAAAAGAATTGAACATGAAAAGAATTACAAAACTTATATATCTTGCTCTCGGAAGCTGCCTCATCGCAGGACTAAACGCTTCGTGTGAACTCGTCTCCGAGAACTATGGTGATATCAATACCAGTATCTTCCCCAAAACGGCAGAAGACGCTGACGCTATCACAACGTCTGCCGCATACGCCACCTTTAAAAATAGTGGCTATGGAGGTCTGTTCAATATAGCAACAGGCATACAAATCGTCAGCGACGAAGCAGGCGATTACGGAATGTGCAACTGGGGTTGGGACCACATCAACTATGCCAACTGGAACACCCTCAAGATATCCGGTTCCGGTAGCTGGCTGACTGTTGAGAGCTACGCCTATGTAAACGATATCAGTAAAATGACTCTGACTATCGACCGGTTGAACGATATTGAAATGGACGATGCCCTCAAACAGCAATACATCGCCGAACTTCGTATGGGCAGGGGGTGGCTGGCATACCTTCTCTATGATTTCTACGGTCCAATCCCCATTGCCGACCTGGAAACACTCAAGAATCCTATGGCTGAGAAAATTCTCCCCCGACTCAGCGAGGAAGAAATGCAGACATATATCGAGACTGAACTTACAGAAGCAAGCAAAGTACTGCCTGCCAACTACAAAAAGGGAGATAAGAACTATGGTCGTTTTACAGCCGGATTGGCACATACTGTTTTGCTAAAACTCTATATGCTGACCAAGCAATGGGACAAGGCGGAAGCAGAGGGACGCGAACTGATGAAACCTGAATATGGTTTCGAACTTGTGCCCGAATACAAAGATATATTCACGCTGGCAAATGAGAAGAACCCGGAAATTATCTGGGCTTGCCAATGTGCCAAAGGATATCAGGAACACAAATGGCAACCTCATGTATTACCCAACGACTATAATTTCACTTCTTATCTAGATAAAATGACCAAATGGAACGGATATAAAATCTCATGGGATTTTATGCAGACCTTTGATCCGGCAGACAGACGTTTGCTGACGATTGCATACGAATATACCAGTAAAGACGGAGTGGTACATAATGAAAAGAATGACAGACCGGATCCTTCCGCTCAATTATATTTAGGAGCAGTTCCATTGAAATATGAATTTGATCCGGATTGTACGGGAGAAGATTCACAAATAGACTGGATTATCTACCGGTATGCCGATGTGCTCACTTTGACAGCAGAGGCTATTGTACGCAACAAGAATGCCGTAACGCAGGAAGCTGTTAATTTGCTTAATGAAGTGCGTACCCGATCGCTTCCGGGCAAAGGATACAGCCTACAAGATTTGAACAGTGTGGACAAATTTCTGAAAGCTGTATTGGACGAAAGAGGTTGGGAGTTATATTTCGAAGGAAACCGCCGCCAAGACCTGATCCGCTATGGATTATTTGTGGAAGCTATCAAAAAGAAGGCTCAATCAATGGGTAAACAAACGCTTGTGGATGAAGACCGTTACCGCTTCCCTATCCCACAAGATATTATTGATGAAGGTAAGGGAATAATCAAACAGAACCCCGGTTATTAATCACTGAAAAGAAAAAAACATGAAAAAGTTAATTTATAGCATCATCGGGCTACTAATGTTCGCCGGTTGCGAAGATAATTATAAGACCAATATCACAATTCCAATGTCGGGCATATATCTGAGTTCTCCCGCCGAAGGAGCAACTATGGACTTAAACGATGAAAGTAAAGATTCATACGAATTTACTTGGGATAAGGCTTCGGAACAAGGTTCCGTACTGATATTCAGCACTACCAAGGACCTTGTGAAACAAGTTACCGTAGAAGCAGGGACAGGAAAAAATTGCAGTATATCAGCACTGGTTATCAACCAATTACTTTCAAAGTTAGATATTAAATCAGGAAATGAGAGAGTTATATATTGGACTGTGAAAGATAAAAACAACCAGACTGCCGCCGCATCAGAAGTTCGTACGCTACAAGCCAGACGAATGAAAAGCATCTTACTTGCTCCTGAAGATATGTCGACCGCCACTTTGTTGGCAAACGCTACACAAACCAAAATAAAATTTGAATGGGATGCTTCAGGAATCGGTAATGATACAGAGTGTACGGTACTTCTTTCTTTAGATCCGGAAATGGACAACTTCGTAGAACTGCCGACCAAAGGAACAGGAAATATCTCAATCACCCACGAAGAAATGGAACAGACAATCGAAAAACTGTCTATCAAGCGTTACCGGACCAATACTATTTATTGGAATGTACGTAACAATGCAGATCAGTCACTTATTTCGCGTGTCGCCAACACATTATACACAAACGACATGATGCGTTTGGTTGACAAACGTGGAGATGAGACGATCACTTATCCCGTAGTCCGCGTGACATTCTCCGACGGAACTTCGCAAGTGTGGACAGCCCAAAATCTGAATACTACCAAATACCCGGATGGAACGGAAATCGAAGCCGAATATTACAGATATGCTCCCGAATCCCTTGGAGAAGACTGGATCAAAGCAATCGGTACCTATTACAGTTTCGTAATCCGCGACCGAATTATACCCGAAGGTTGGAGAATACCAACAGAAGCCGAATGGAATTATTTATTCTCTGAAGCCGGAAAGAATGGCGGGTATAATGTTCTTAAAGATCCTGTCTATTATTATAAAGATCCTACCGGTCAGGAACATTTGAATGAATGGGGACTGAGCTTTACTTCAGCAGGTACATGGAACTTGGATAGGGACGCAATCGAACTGGCTCAGGAAAAATTCTACTTTATGGCCGCCGACTTGGGCGATCCTGCAACCTGGAACGATCCCTGGCGAGCTTTAATCCATGACAACAGCGAAACATTATGGGTATCCTGGGCTAAAGGAACCGTCATGCGCTATATCTATGCAGAATAACTAATAAAACATGAATCATTATGAAAAGATATTACTTTCAAATATTACTGGCGTGTTGTCTGACGCTATTTGCTGGATGTTCCGATTCCGATTCGGAATCCGGTCAGAACGGCATACCCAAAGGTTCAAAAGCTATTGACCTGCAACAAGACAGAAGTGGTCTGCTACGTAATCCCTGCATGGGTTGGGGACTTTATGACGATGCAGTCGGCAATGTAGCCAACGCAGAAGAATATTGGGCTGCACAAGATGAAGCTGCACGCAACTATGCATCTTTCTTCTATATACGCTGGCGTTGGTCGGAAATGGAACCGGAGGAAGGAAAATATGCCTGGATCTACGACGAGAACTATAAAAAGCTGATTCAAGGAGCGCTCGACCGGGGATTGAAGTTATGTTTCCGTATCTATGACAACGGACAGGACAACATCCGCCAAGGTACTCCCGAATATGTCCGTGCCGCAGGTGCCCAAGGATACGAAGTCGAAGGACAAAATAACGCCAAACTATGGACTCCTTATGCCGACGACCCTATCTTTCAGCAGAAATATGAAAAGTTTGTCGCAGCATTCGCCAAAGAGTATGATAACCCGGATATCGTAGATTTTATCGACGGGCACTCTTTAGGCTGGTGGGGCGAAGGCTCACATATCAAGTACCTGAATTCTGACAAGAAGAAAGAGACTTTCGACTGGTTTACAACGATGTATTCCAAGAACTTCAAGAATATCATTCTGGTATTACCTTATAATAGCGAAATCGGATTCAATACGGAAAAAGAAATCGCTATCGACCAAAAAGGGTATGGATTGCGCAGAGACGGTCTGGGAAGTATGTGGTTTACTGAAAATGACGAGAAAGTAGCGAACGAGATGTATGGAAAAGTTTTAATGGTGGGCGAATGTGCTTACTGGGGAGGATATACGGCTGCTTACGAACCTTTCAAAAATGACACAAAATATTCCTTCAAATCATGGAAGGATGTATATAATCAGAGTTTCGACCATGCCCAGACTTATCATTTCAATACACTCGACCTAAGGACGATTACCGAAACAAAGGGCTGGACGGGACTGGCACCGGAACTTGTCCGCAAATTTGTTCTGAACGGCGGATACAGGGTATATCCTACTTATGTAATCATGCCTTATGAAGCCTCAGCAGGCCAAACCGTATCTATCTCCCACTCATGGAGAAACACCGGATATGGTTACTTGCCGAATAACATGAAGAATTGGAACTATAAGTACAAACCGGCCTTTGCCTTGTTCGACGAGAGCGGCAAACTGGTAAAATCATGGATTGACGAGGATGCCGAACCTTCGCAATGGTTGTCTAACCAACGGAAAAACTATACTTACGAGGTTTCCCTCGATGGTATTTCCAGAGGCAATTACCAATGGGCGGTAGCTATTGTCGACAAGACCAAAGATAACCAACCAGGTATCAATATCGGTATCAAAGATAAGGAGAAGAAGGATGGGTGGACATTTATCAGTGAAATGACTATTAAATAAATGAACCGATAAAGCATGAAACATATACATTTATATCTATTTGCACTTATCTCCGTGATCCTTACAAGCTGCTCACACGCCTGTCAAAAGGTAGAGTTGCAGGAAGACACCGTATCATTGCTTCGCAACCCTTGTATGGGTTGGGGAGTATATGATGACGCTAATGATGAAGTACAAAACGCGAATATTTACTGGGCTGCCCAAGATGAGGCAGCCCGTCAATACGCTTCTTTCTTTTATGTACGTTGGAGGTGGTCGGACATGGAACCGGAAGAAGGCAAATACGCCTGGCTGTATGATGAAAATTACAAAAAACTGATACAGGGTGCCTTAGACCGTGGATTGAAACTCTGTTTCCGTATTTACAACAACGGACAGGATAACCTGCGTGCCGGAACTCCTGACTACGTACGCCGTGCCGGAGCAAAAGGATATACCGTAAAAGGATTGAAAGGTGATCTTTGGACACCTTATCCGGATGATCCGATTTTTCAGGAAAAACTGGAAAAGTTTGTCGAAGCCTTTGCCAAGGAATATGATAATCCGGATATTGTAGACTTTGTAGACGGATATAGTCTTGGTTGGTGGGGAGAATGTCACCATGTGATCCTGCAAGACCAAAACAAATTCGAGCAAGTGTTCGACTGGTTCACAACCCTCTATTCCACTCACTTCAAAAATGTGCTTCTTACGCTCCCCTTCGGCAGCCAAATCGGTTTCGACACCGAAAAACGAATTGCAATTGACGGAAAAGGATATGGCATGAGACGAGACGGATTGGGAAGCATGTGGTTCAGTGATGAAGAAAGGAGGATCGTCGCGGATATGTATGGAAAGACACTTCTTGTCGGAGAATCCTGTTACTGGGGATGTTCCACCGATGATTGCACTCCATTCACCTCGGATACACGTTATCGGATGAATACATGGAGAGATGTATACAAACAGACCTTCCAACACGCCATTGAAGGACATTTCAATACGTTGGATTTAAGAGAGCTCCCCGAAACAAAAGGGTGGACCGAACGGGCAAATGATCTGGTAGAAAAGTTTATTATCCAAGGAGGATACCGGATATATCCATGCAGCGTATCATTGCCAGTCCGTGCCAAAGCCAAATCGACAGTCCTCATTTCACACGAATGGAAAAATACAGGAAATGGTTATCTACCTAACAATATACCCAACTGGAATTATAAATATAAACCGGCTTTTGCATTGTTTGACCTACAAGGGAATCTAGTGCAAACATGGGTAGACGACAACGCAGAACCTTCGGACTGGTTGCATAACACAGTGCATTCTTATACTTATCCGGTTACTTTCACGGATATTCCGAAAGGTACTTATCAATGGGCTGTAGCTATCATCGACCAAACAAAAGACCAACAGCCGGGAATTAAACTGGCAATCAAAGACAAGCAAGAAAAAAAAGGCTGGTTTCTACTTAATGAGATCGTTATTCAATAAAAAACAATTATATGAAAAATTACAAATTTTCTAAAGAAATAAAGGGATTATTCTCACCGCAGTGAGAATAAATTCTTATCGCTATGAGAAAAAGTTCTCACCATAATGAGAATTTTTTCTCATCACGGTGAGAATACTTTGAGAATTATTTCATCTTATAAACCAATGTTCCTCCCTTGACAATATCTTCATGAGAGATAGTATTCTTCGTATAAGGTTCACCATTCAAAGTAATGCTATCCACATACTTATGCTCTTTCGACAGGTTCTCTGCGATAATAGTAAAAGTCTTGCCACCAGCCAGATGCAATACCATTTCAGGCAACTGGGGCGCCCCGAATACATACTCGCCACTCACCGGATTCACCGGATAAAATCCCATTGCACTCAACATATACCATGCAGACATCTGACCACAATCGTCATTTCCGCAAAGTCCGTCAGGTTTGTTTCGGTATTGAGTATCGAAAATCTCACGGATTAACTCTTGTGTACGCTCCGGACGACCGGCTAACGCATATAAATAAGTTACGTGATGACTCGGTTCGTTACCGTGAGCATATTGTCCGATCAATCCTGTTACATCAGCCAGACCTTCACCTTCCAAAGTAACGGTAAACAAAGAATCCAATTTATTCAGGAAAGGTTTTTCACCACCAAAGAGCCGGATTAATCCCGGGACGTCATGTTGCACGTGCCAGGTATATTGCCATGCATTTCCCTCCGTATAATCTCCCCCTATACTTTCCGAATGCCCCAAAGCACTCGGATTAAACGGAGCCTTCCATGTTCCATCTGCTTTGCGCGGACGCATAAACTGGGTTTCAGTATCAAAGAGGTTCTTATAATAATCGGCACGTTTTGCAAAGTACGCCGCATCTTCTTCTTTTCCCATACGGCGTGCCATGTCGGCAGCAGCATAATCGTCATATACCGACTCTAATGTGGAAGACACCGATTCGGCTTTTATCAGGTCGGTCGGGAAATAGCCGTATTTCGTATATACTTCCCAGTTTGACTTCAACGGATGTGAAACAGTCTGCGTCTTCTTTATAATATTGAAAGCACGCTCCGCGTCAAAGCCACGGAATCCCTTACGATAGGCCTCGGCAATCACAGAAACCCCATGATTACCTATCATACAGTAGTTCTCCTTTCCCCATAATGCCCAGATAGGCAGGAATCCCTGCACTTCACCTTGTTCTATCAACGAATTAACAAAACCGTCGACACGTTCGGGAATTATCAATGTATAGAAAGGATGAGCGGCACGATAAGTATCCCACAAAGAGAACGTAGAATAAAAAGTCCCCGTTCCCGCTTTCACAACGGAGTCGGCAGCGTTACGATACATACCATCGACATCCGAAATCTCATTCGGTTGAATCAAAGCATGATAGAAACTGGTATAGAAGTTTGTCTTTTCATCATCGGTACCGTCTATTTCGATACGGCTCAGATAACTATTCCATTCATTATGCGCAGCGTCTCTCACTCCGTCAAAGTTCCAGGCAGGAATTTCCGCTTCCAAGTTCTTCTTGGCTCCGGCTACGCTCGTAGTGGAAAGGGCCACTTTCATCATCAACTCGTCTCCCGGCTGTATGTCGAAAGTAGCAACAATGCGTTTCCCTTTCTCCGTCTCTCCCATCGGAAGGTAAAGTGAGTCTGCAACAGGACGATTAAATTTTATCACAAAGAAATAATCCTGATTCACCCATACGGCATTATTGACATGTCCGGTCAGCGTTTGGGCGTCTTCCCAATTCACCTCACAACTCTTCACGTGTGAATGATATTGTTCTTCCCTCCAGGCAGGACCATGCTGAAGATCTATCAGCAGAGAAGCGGAGTCTGCTTTGTTGTAGGTATATCGATGCAGGGCAGCATGGATAGAAGCCGTCAGTTCCGCTTTCACCTGCGGATCGGAAAGTTCCACAGTATAGTAACCCGGCGCAGCCGCTTCTTTATCTTTCGGGAAATGACTGCGATAAGCGTCCCAGGCACGGGTACGTGTACCGGTAACAGGCATTACCAGAATATCACCCAAGTCCATACATCCTGTTCCATTCAGATGCGTCTGCGTGAATCCCCAAATCAGAGAATCCTGATAGGTATACTCGGAACAATAGCGCCAGCCGACTGCACCCGTCACAGGGCTGCTCTGGATCATTCCGAAAGGATAACAAGCCCCCGGAAAGGTATGCCCATTATCGGCCGCACCGATGAATGTATTAACGTATCGGGTATAATCTTTTGTTTCCGCTTTTTCTGTCGGAGAACAGGAAGAATAGAAAAATAAAACTGCCAAAGCAGCAGCCATAAG
>ENA-OPEA01000789-OPEA01000789.1-human-gut-metagenome-genome-assembly--contig:-NODE-789-length-15973-cov-2.829124_pt1 | contig 15973 bp, 9 predicted proteins | sample MGYA00241623_ERZ501509 | MGnify/ENA primary metagenome ERZ501509 (study PRJEB25962, sample SAMEA2042571) | human gut metagenome | biome: human gut; feature: human-associated habitat; material: faeces... | reverse complement strand
TATTTATGAAGATGCAGGTAATGATCAGAGATATGTTGCGGAGTATGCTACAACACGGGTAACGTCGCAATTGGAAAATCGTATTCAACGGATTAAGATTGCTCCGAGGGAGGGTCATTATCGAGGAATGAACCATTCGAAAGATTATCTCGTCCGGTTGTATGGAGCCGAAATGCCTCGATCGGTTAGCTTAAATGGCATGAAGGTAAATTATACGGTGTTGCCCAATTCCAGTGAATGGTCATATTGCGGTAAAGAGTTCATGGTTTCGATTCCTATATCGAATGCCGATTGTAATAAGTCGTACGAAATTGTGGTTGAGTTTGATAAAGCGAATGTTGTTGATGTAAACGATGGAATGATTAAACAATTGAAAACTTTGCATCGAGCTATCGCCAATCGAAAATTTAAATATGCCGGTAATTATGTCGTGCCCGAAGTTACCGGTTTCTGTTCCGAAACGAATTTGAAGGTTTCGTATGACCCTGACAATTTCTGTCATTATATAAATTATTTCAAGACCCATTTTCAAGAAGCTATGGAAATCACGTTAAAAGATGATTTGGTAAGTCCTTTTGCCAAATGAGTAATACTTTAATAGGGAGAAGTGGGTATAAAATTGCGAATATATCGTCTTTACAACATAATTATTAATCTTAAATTTTAGTGACATGAAAAGGCTTTTTTTACTTGCGGGTGTATTGATGTTGATCGGAGGTTTGTCAACAATGAATGCCGAAGTTATTTATGTGACCGAAAACGGCGTGGGTGATGGTATGTCGTGGAATAGTGCCGCTCCTTTGGCGGATGCTCTTTCATGGGCTGCGAAAGGAGATGAGATTTATGTGGCAAAAGGTACTTATACCGGTAGCTTTGCGTTGAAAGTGGCAGCAACCGTATATGGTAACTGTGAGGGGACTGAAACCGAACCGCCTACATATACTTCGGCCGAAGGTCTTGAAACTTTTTTGAAAGGCGATGGTAAACGTGTCGTCCTTTTGGACGGAGGGGCAACGATTTATGGCTTTGATATATCTGGCGGGGACGCTTCGGAAGAGACTACCGGTATAGCTCGTGGCGGCGGACTTTATATCAATAGCGGGGGCGGTGTGGCCAAGTATTGTCGCATACACGATAATAAAGCTATCGACGGGACTAAACGTTTGTTGGAGGGAAATCGTATTCCACAGAGAGGTGTTGGCGGTGGTGCTTATGTGTGGAACGGTCGGTTGGAAAACTGTATCGTTGAGAATAACATCGCGACGACAGATCCGTGGCTGAAAGAAGATAATTCCGTATGGTCAATGGGTGTTGGCGGTGGTGTTTGCTTGGAATCTTCTGGCGATCCGGGAGATGCCGTAGTCGTTAATTGTATAATACGGAATAATTATACAACTCCAGATGATGACGAAAGTTCTTATTATCATCAAGGGGGTGGTATTGCCATTAAGTCGGGGTATTTGATTAATAGTCTTATCGTAGGGAATAGGGTGAATGGATCGAATAATAACCAAAATGTCGGCGGGGGTGTGTGTACTACCGCAAAGGAGGCTTATATAATTAATTGTACAGCCTATGACAATCATGTAAAAGGATTGGGTGGCGGTTTCGGATTCCAGTCTCAAAATGCAGATGGAATGAGGGCTGTCGTATCAAACTGTATCGCATGGGGTAACACTTGTCGAGATGACGATTATGGTACAGGTAATGCCAATATTCGTTTCGGAAACGCTCAAACCGACGGAGAACTTCCCAACCGAGTAACCATCAATGTGGTATGTGTTCCAGAGAATACAGTAAGTGCCAGTGCAATTACCTCCGATCCTATGTTTGTTGATGCAGCGAACGGTAATTTCCGTTTAGCTGAGGGTAGCCCCTGTATCGATGCCGGCGATGATCCCGCTATCGAAGGGTATGATACCGATTTGGACGGTAATGCCCGTATTTTTGGAGCAGCTGTTGATTTAGGACCGTATGAAGTTAATGACGGCAGTGCCATAGAAACCGCCGAAACCAATGGCGGTGAAATCGTTCGTGTTCAGTATTACACGATGCAGGGAATCGAAGTGACTTCCCCGTCTGTATCGGGACTCTATATTGTCAAGAAGACGTATGATACCAAGAAAGTAGTTGTTGAAAAAAACTTTATTTCGGTCAAATGACTTCGAGCCTTTCGAAATAGTATGGTGAATAAATAAAAAACTTAGAAAATAGTTTGAGAATGATGGGTATAAAATTTTATACCCATCGTCTCAAATAATAGTAATATTTACTAATCTTAAATTTAAATGACATGGAGAAAAAATTTTTACTAGTGGGAGCGTTATTGCTGGCCGGAGGTTTTTCGACAATGAATGCCGATGTTATTTATGTGACAGAATCCGGTTCGGGCGATGGAACATCGTGGAGTAGTGCCGCCAGTTTGGAAGATGCTCTTAGTTGGGCCGCTGCCGGTGACGAAGTTTTTGTCGCTAAGGGGACGTATACGGGTAGTTTTAAGTTGAGGGCTGCTGCCAAAGTTTATGGGAATTGTGTCGGCACGGAAACCGAACCGCCTACGTATACGACAGCCGAAGGGCTCGAAACTTTTTTGAAGGGTCCCGGAGGAAAACGGGTACTTTATTTGGACGGAAAGGCATCGGAAATTTATGGACTGGATATATCTGGTGGAGATGCATCGACGGAGACCACAGGAGTCGGTCGTGGCGGTGGTGTCTATATTAATAATGGAGGGGCAACTTTGAAGTATTGCAATATTCATGATAATATAGGTGTCGATGGCTCTAAAAATATTTTAGGTTCCAATGGGAAAGCTCTAAAAGGTGTTGGCGGAGGCCTTTATGTCTTGAATGGTAGGTTGGAAAATTGTATTATTGAAAACAACATTGCGACTACTGCTCCGTGGGAAGATACGTCGAAAACTTGGTCTACGGGTATCGGAGGCGGTATTTGCTTGGATGCAACCGAGGGAAATGGGTGTAATCCCGATAATGCCATTGTATTGAATTGTATCATTCGTAATAACAGTACGACTCCAACCGACGATGGGGATTCTTTCCAAAGTCAAGGAGGCGGTATCGCCATCAAGTCGGGTAAATTAATTAATAGCCTTGTTGTCGGGAATTCGGTGAATGGGTCGCTGAATAATCAATCGGTAGGTGGAGGCGTCTGTTGTACTGAAAAAGATGCTTATGTGATTAACTGTACCGTTGCGAAGAACCATGTTCAAGGATTGGGTGGCGGTATCGGATTTCAGACGACAAATGCCGACGGTATGACTGCTACTGTTGCCAACTGTATCGCATGGAACAATACATGTCGTGAAGACGATTATGGTACAGGTAATGCCAATATTCGTTTCGGTAACCCTCAAACAGATGGTAAATTACCGGAAAGAGTGACTATCGGAGCCATTTGTGTACCTGAAAAAACGGTCAGTGCCAGCGCAATTACTTCCGATCCAAAATTTGTCGATGTAGCAGGAGGAAATTATCGTTTGGCAGAAGGTAGCCCTTGTATCGATGCCGGTGATGATCCTGCTATCGAAGGATATGATACCGATTTGGCTGGTAATGCCCGTATATTCGGTACGTCGGTCGATTTAGGTGCTTATGAGGTAACGGACGGTAGTGCCATAGATGATGTTGAAATTCAAGAGGGAGAAGTGGTACGTACTCAGTATTACACGTTGCAGGGTGTAGAGGTTACTTATCCCAGTGTTTCAGGACTTTATATCGTTAAGAAGACCTTCGATACGAAGCAAATAATTACCGAGAAGGTGTTCATCACGGTTAAATAAATATTTCGATGTTTTGTTTGGGTGTATTCGGTAGGGAATTCCGATATCGTCTCAGGCTATTGCTTGCCGAATACCCCTTTTTCAGTCACCGTTAAATCTTTATATCATGAAAACAAATCTACTTAGCTTTTTAGTTTTTACAGTATTTTCATTTCAAAGCGCATATGCTGTAAAATATTTTGTTACCCCAGACGGTAGTGAAGACAGTGACGGATTGAGTTGGGAAACCTCTACTTCGTTGAATGCAATATTGACGTCGACCAATTTGTCGGAGGGAGACGAAATCTTTGTAAAGAAAGGAACATACGTAGCTCCAGAGGGGGCCAGTTTTACTTGTAATAGAGCCGATGTGAAGGTGTATGGAAATTGTGAGGGTACAGAGAGTGAAAAACCTGTTTCTTATCAGTTGGACAATATCGAGACTTTTTTGAAAGGCAGTGGTCGCCGGGTATTGTATTTTAAGACGGCGTCTTACTTTGTAGGGTTCGATATATCGGGTGGGGATGCTTATAATTCTACTGCGGGAGCCGCAGGTCGTGCCGGTGGTGTTTATATCGACCACCCCGATGGAATGATAGAATATTGTATCGTCCACGATAATTATGGATCAAAAACCGATGGCTCCATTAAAGGTGTGGGCGGAGGCGTGTATGCTCGCGGAATCGTAAAGAATTGTATCGTTGAGAATAATATAGCCATAGCAGCCGATGGAAAGAAACCGGGTGTCGGAGGCGGAGTCTGTTTAGATGGTGGGTATTTATTGAATTCCATTATACGAAATAATCATTGTGTCGCAGACGAATCGAACAATACATCGACAGGAGGTAATAATGGAGGTGGTGTTTCGATTAAAACGGGCTATGTCGTGAACTGTTTGGTCGAGGGCAATAAAATTGGCGGGACGGCCAATAATGCCAATTATGGAGGCGGAATAGATTGTAGCATGGTAACCGAACCGGCTGGGGAAGAGATTGTGGCTCATGTAATAAATTGTACGGTCGTAGGAAACGATGCGACGAGTGGCCGCGGCGGTGGTATAGGGTTTGGCAGTTCGGAGGTTGTGAATTGTATCATTGTCGATAATGTCGCTCGGTCTGAATCGACACCAGCCGGATCTAACGTTTTTCTGGGACCCGAATCGACGGCGGAAGTTACATATACGATATGGCCTGAATCCGAGGGCGGTGTAGGCAATCTCAATGCCGAACCTCAGTTTGTCGATGGAACTTATATGCTTCAATCTTCGAGTCTGGCGATAAATGCGGGAAATAACGAGGCTATTGGCGATTATGATAAAGATTTAGCCGGAAAAGAGCGGGTTGTTAATGGAACAGTGGATATGGGCGCTTATGAATATGACGGGCTTCCGAGTTCCGTAGAATCGAGTTTTATCGAGTCTGATGAGCCTGTAATAGAAATTCAATATTTTACCTTGTCGGGCCTTCGGTTAGAAAAACCTCAATCCACAGGAATTTATTTGATAAAGAAGATATATGCCTCCCGGAGATATGAAGTCTCGAAGATGGTATTTGTATATAAATAGTTTTTTGGAAGAGTGACTGCACCACTATCCGGTGCAGTCCTTTTTTCGAGGAAATTGGGTTTGTAGTGTTAGATTTTAAATTTATCGAAAAATAACAGAAACAATGGATGAGGTCGTTTTTCAAAGATTTGTCGATGGAGATGATGCGGCATTCACTTTTATTTATAATAAGTATGTCGATCTTCTTTTGCAATATGGCAGAAGTTTGGGATTTGAAAAAGAAGTATTGAAAGATGCCATTCAAGATGTCTTTGTTAAACTATATCTTAATCGGAGGAGCCTTAGCGAAGTGAGGAACTTGAAATATTATTTATTCAGGTCTTTGAAGAATAATTTATTAGATATGTTGAAAGTATCGGTAGATACTTGTAGTATAGATGATTATCAATATAAATTCACTATAAAATGGAATATATTGAATGAGTTGATAGCCGAGGAGGATAAGAAAGAAATAGAAGGAAAATTGAATAAATTACTCAGTTCTCTTACCGGTAGACAACGGGAGATTATATATCTGCGATTCATTCATGAGTTGGAGTATGAAGAGATCGCCTCTCTTATGCACATGACCATACAGTCTTCAAGAAAAGCCGTGTCGAGAGCAATTGGTAAAATGCGAAAGTTGAAAGTGGCTTTTCTTTTTATAATAATCTGTTTATGGTAAAGAAAATTGGAAAAAGAGGGGACAAAAAATGGATTTTGTCGTCTGTATAATAAAAGAAATTTGAAAAAAAATATATCCAAACGATAGAGATGAAAACAAGGGCAGAATATAATATTCTTGATTTTCTTAAAGATGATTCGTTTTTAAGAAGTGTTTTGCTTTTGACCGACGATGATGTTGAATTTTGGGATAATTATGTTTTAGAGAATCCTGAGAAAAAACAAGAAATTGAAGCGGCGAAACAACTTCTTTCGTCTATGACATTCGATGATGAAACTTATTCCGAACAGGAGAAGCTGGAACTTTTGGAGCATGTCAACGATCAAGTGAAATCGATACGGAGGCATCGTTTGTATGTGGGCTTTTATAAGATTTTTGCAGCGGCATGTATCGTCGCTTTACTTTCGGTAGGTGTTTATTCTTTTTTTGCTCCTTTTACTTCCGATAATCAAGTAGCGACGATAGAGAAGAACCGATCTAATTTTGAGAAAGATACCCGATTGGTCATTGCCGGGGAAAGGACGATTCCTCTTGAAGAGGGGGACGATGTGTTGTATGGAGGCGGCGAGGCGACTATTTCGTCGATAAACCAGCAGGACGAACGATATGCAGTAGATGTAAACGATAGTAAGGTCGAATATAATGAATTGATCGTGCCTAAGGGTCGCAGAGCTTCTCATTTGGTATTGGAAGACGGTTCGAAGGTTTGGGTCAATTCGGGCTCGACGTTTCGTTTTCCGACAACTTTTGAGAAGAATAAACGAGAAGTATATGTCGATGGCGAAATTTACATCGAGATTGCCAAAGATGCCGAAAGGCCGTTTTTTGTAAAAACTTCGGAAATGAGTGTGAGGGCATTGGGTACTCGATTTAATGTGATGGCTTATCACGATGAGTTGGCTCAGTCTGTTGTCTTGGTTGAAGGATTGGTCGAGGTTCAATCGAATGATGAATCGAAAAAGAAAATTTTGCAACCTGACCATATGCTGACTTTGGCGAGCAACTCTATGGATATTACTGCGGCGAATACGTATGATTTTATCAGTTGGAAAGATGGATTGCTTCAATTCCGCAGCCAGCCGTTGTCGATGATATTGGCGAAAATTTCCAGACATTATGACCTTTATATCGATTGCGAAAAGGATATTAAAGATTTGAAATGCAGTGGAAAGTTGGTTTTGTTCGATGATCCGAAAGACGTATTGGAAACTATTTCCCGTACGATTTCATTGGAAAAGGCCGATTCTAAAACGGTTCCCATGTCGTATGAAATGAACGGAAATACTATTTTATTGAAGAAGAGAAGTTAATTATAAAACTTGTTAACTACTAATACAGAAAAACTTATGTTACCTTGGAAAAATCTATTTGGAATGTATGGGAGAGGGCATTTCTGTAATAAATTGAAACGTTCGATTCTATTACTTTTTTTGCTGGGTATGTTCCCGTATGCATGGGGCCAGCAAACCAATGTATCTCTCAATTTGAGAAATGTTCCTATTAAAAGTGTTTTGTCTCAAATTGAGAAGTCGACCAATTATTATGTTTTTTTCTATACGGATAATTTGAACTCCGAATTGTCTAAAAGGGTGAATGTTACAGTCAATAATACGCCGGTTGTTACTGTCTTGAACCAGATTTTCAGTACAACGAATATTTCTTATGAAATAAAGAATAAACGTCAAGTGAGTTTATTTCTGGTAGAGAAATCGTCACCGAAAAGTAAGGCTCAGGCTGTAAAGTCAAATAAGATACAGATTACGGGAACCGTTTTCGATGCCAATAACGAACCGTTGATTGGCGCCAGTGTTCGGGTATTGGGGACGACGATTGGTTCTATGGCCGATATAAACGGGGCATTTAAGCTGGAAGTTTCCCCCGGAGATGTATTGGAAGCCTCTTATATAGGATATAATCCTCAGCAGGTAAAGGTCGGTTCACAAACCCGGTTCCAATTTGTTTTGGAGGAGGTTGCCAATACGTTGGACGACATCGTTGTTGTCGGTTATAGTTCACAGAAAAAAGAAACGGTTACCGGTTCTATCTCTATGGTAACCACAAAGGATCTTTTACAATCGCCGCAAGCTAATATTAGCAATGCACTCGGCGGTAGGATTCCCGGATTGTTGAGTGTGCAACGAAGCGGTGAACCGGGGCAAGACATGTCTACGTTGCGTATACGCGGTGTCGGTACTTTCGCCAGTGATGCGGAATCACAGAATCCTTTGATAATGGTAGATGGTATCGAAGTGAATAACTTGAACGATATAGACCCGAACGAAGTGGAGTCGTTGTCTATTTTGAAAGATGCTTCGGCGACTGCCGTATATGGTGTGAGAGGTGCGAATGGTGTTATTTTGATTACGACAAAGCGTGGTGAGTTGGGAAAACCGAAAATTAGTTTTTCGACAAATGTCGCTATCACGAATTTCCCGTTTTTGCCCGAACCGATGAATTCGTATGAATATGCAAGGGCTTATAATGAGGCTCAGGCTTACGATTATTATTCTCAGTTATCGTATATTCCACGTTACTCTGAGGAAGCTATCGAAGCATATCGAACCGGTTCTGATCCTCTGTTTTATCCAGATATCAATTGGTATGATTATATGTTGAAGGATTTCTCGACTCAGACTCAGACAAACTTTAATGTGAGCGGGGGAACCGAGCGGGTGAAATATTTCGTTTCATTGGGTGTGTTTACGCAGAACGGTATGTTGGATACCGGTATATATGACCCGGGGTATAGCTATCAAATTGCATTCAGACGCTATAATATGCGTTCGAATTTCGATATAAATGTTACGAAAAACCTGTTGTTGAGTTTAGATATTTCTAACCAGATGGGAAATTTGCAGAACCCCAATTGGAGTACAGGACAAATTATGGAGTCGTTGAATTCGACACCGTCTAATGCTGCACCGGGAGTGATTGACAACAAGGTTGTGACGATAACCGATGTATTCGGTAGCGGGCGCAATCCTGCCAGTCCTTATACGAGAGGTTGGAAATCGAAGTATGAAAATAATTTGAATTTATCGGGACGGTTCACGTATAAAATGGATTATTTATTGAAAGGTCTTTCTTTGCGTGGAGCTCTTTCTTACAAGAGTTATAGTACAGAAACGAAGACCTATAATGACCGTGGAATAACCTATGACTTGCGAAGAGCCGGCGATGAGTTGATTTTTGTTCCGTCTACCGATCCCGGGAAATTGACTTATCAAGGAACAAATAGCAGGAATATACGCATTTATTCGGAAATCGGAGCGGAATATACCGGCAAGTTCGGGGAGCATACGGTAACGGGATTGGTCTTGTACAATCAAGGGAAATATTATAATCCTACATTAAAGTATAATATTCCTAATGGATATCAAGGATTGGTCGGTCGGGTTACGTACAATTACGGCAACCGTTATTTGGCCGAAGTAAACGTAGGATATAACGGTACTGAGAATTTTGCCCCGGGCAAACGTTTCGGGTGGTTTCCTGCGTATTCGTTGGGGTGGGTTTTGACCGAGGAGCCTTATTTCCCTCGAAATGAAGTCTTGTCATTCTTGAAAATAAGAGGGTCGTATGGAACCGTAGGTAACGATAAAATCGGTGGAGACCGCTTTTTATATTTGCCATCGGTATATACCTATACAGGTAGCAATTCGTATTATTTTGGAGAAGTGGGTTCGTCATATGTGGGATATGTGGGGTCTAACGAGAGTAAGGCCGGTAACCCTGATTTGACATGGGAGAAAGCAATCAAATGGAATGTTGGGGCCGATGTTAAATTTTGGGGAGATCGCATAGGTTTAACGTTCGATTACTTTATGGAGCATCGGGATAATATCCTTTGTAACCGTAATACGGTTCCTACTATCATCGGTATTTCGGCATCGAATCTTCCGGCTTATAATATGGGTCGTATGAGAAATTCTGGTTGGGACGGAGAAATTTCTGTCGGCGATCGTATTGGTGATTGGAGCTATTTTGTAAAAGCTAATTTTACGTATGCCCATAATAAGATTTTGGAACAAGACGAAGTTATCCGTAATGAAGATTATCTCTATCGGACAGGATTACGTTACGGGCAATTCTTCGGTTATGTGGCCGATGGAATTTTCAACTCTTGGGAAGAGGTAAATGCCGCAGGACGACCCGAGTATGTGATGGCTAACAATAATAATAAGATACAGCCGGGAGATGTTCGTTATGTGGATATTAACGGTGACGGCAAAATCAATGACGATGACCAAGTTCCTATCGGGTATTCCAATTTTCCGGAAATCATGTATGGAATTTCATTAGGAGGGTCTTATAAAAATCTCGATATTTCATTGCTGTTTCAGGGGGCGACTCACGTGTCCAATATGCCTTCTCGTCGTATTATGCGGGGCTTTTACGAATATACGGGAGCTAATCGTGATTTGTTGAAGAGTTGGAGTTACGAGCGTTTTGTCAATAACCAGAAAATCGTTTATCCTCGCTATGGTGTGAATGGAGTAGGACATAATTACCTAACATCGACTTATTGGTTGGAAGATGCTTCATACCTCCGTTTGAAAAACGTAGAAGTCGGTTATACATTCAGACAAGAATCTTTGAAGAAAGCAGGTATCGGTTCGATCAGAATCTATGTAAATGGAAGCAATTTATTGACATGGACCGATATGTTACCCGGACAGGATCCCGAAGTCGCCAATGCCGGAGTGACGAATAGCGAACCTTATCCTGTTACACGGGTATTCAACTTCGGGCTCAATGTTAATTTTTAATTGGATAGTAACGACCTAAAATATTATACCATGTATTTGAAGAATATAAATTTGAAAAGGCTTAAACAGCTTGTTTCTCCCTTACTAATCTTATTAGTTCTGGTGTTGCCGGTCGCTATCGTGCGAAGATATGATGGGAAACTATTTGGAAAAACCGCCGGGAGGAGATGTGACAGAAGATACTATATTTTCATCGAGAACACAAGTGGAGACATTCTTAACGAGTATTTATCAGATGGGTATCCATTCTAATTTGGGGTATGCTTCGGCGAACTCGAATGTTTATTCCAATAGGGACGAGAACATTTTCGCCGGAGCTTGCGACGAGGCCGAGACGTGTGCCAACTGGTATCGCATGAACTGGTGGAACGAGGGTTCTATCTCGGCTAATCGTACCGATGATTCTCGATTTGATTATCGTTTTGTAGCTATCAGGAAGATAACGGTTCTTTTGGACAGGATTTATGATGTCCCCGATATTACTCCTGAATATAGAGACCAGTTGATAGCCGAGGCTAAGTTGATAAGAGCGTTGAATTATTTTGAGATGATGAAGCGTTATGGCGGGATGCCTATTATTCGGGAACGCTTGCAGTTGGACGATAATTTGAAAATACCTCGTGCCAGTTTAAGGGAGATGCTTTTTTTCATCTTGCAGGATATTGACGAGGCTTATCCGGCTTTGCTCGATAATGCTTTGCAGAATCTGAGGGGGCGTGTTCATAAGGGAGTAGCGTTGGCGTTAAAGTCTAAAGTATTGCTGTATGCTGCTAGTCCATTGTTTAATACCAACGAGCCTTATATGGATTTCGGGACGAATAATAATCTCATTTGTTTGAACGAACCTAAAAATATGGTGTGGTGGGAGCGTGCTGCCGCAGTTGCCGATTCTTGCATTCGCTGGGCGGAAACGAATGGTTGTTATTTGATTACCGATCAGGGAGTGGATGCCAATTATCAATATAGTTGGGAGGTGTATGATAATCCCGAGATTATTTTAGCCGAGAAGGCCGCTCAGGGTATGGGTTGTTGGAATCGTCCGTGGTCGGGTATTATTCCGGGCTCGATTATTGCCGGTAGTTCGGGTACAAACGGGACGACACCTTTGTTGAACTTTGTGCGTAAGTACGAAGATCGTGACGGTAATAAAGTCGAATGGAACGGCGGCGATGATTTACAAGCGAAGTTGGCAAGTTTGGATAGACGTTTTGCACAGACTATCGCATATAATTTATCTTGGTGGAATTCACAGACGCCCGAGGTTCAGCTTTGGGAAGCCAATGAAGAACTGGGCGTTGCGGCCGGTAAGCATATCAATGATTGTTATGGTGGATTTTGGTTGCATAAGTTAGTCTCTCCGTCTATCATGCGTCCCGATAACCAAGAGCCTGTTCCCAATTCTACACTTTTCCAATTGAATGAAATTTATTTGAATTTTGCCGAGGCTATGAATGAGGCTTATGGACCGGACGATAAACATGGTTATAAATATTCGGCAAGAGAGGCTATAAATATTATTCGCGAGCGTTCGGGACAACCGGCTATTTTGTCGGGTAGTGGAATCTATTCCGATTTTAGGGAATTGGTTCGTAATGAACGAGCTATTGAATTAGCGTTCGATAACCATCGTTTTTGGGATGTGCGTCGTTGGATGATTGCCGAGCAAGAAGGAGTGATGAGTGGAGCTATGTATGGCATTAAGATTTATTGGATTAATTCGAGTCCGCAAGAGTTCCGCTATACGCCCTATTTGTATGAGAACCGTACATTTACGAAAAAAATGTATTTGCACCCGTTTTCTACGAACGAGGTTAATAAGGGATATTTGATACAGAATCCAGGTTATTAATTCAGATGTACTATGATCAACATGAAGATAAAGAAAGATTGCCTCATGAAGCATAAAATATTTTTGCTGGTTCAAGGTTTGTTGTTTACTGGGCTTTTATCTGCTCAGGTGGTTCATACCGATTCGACGTTTTCTGAAAAAATGGTTCCGATTGCTTATGGAGAGCGGGCAGAATGGGAAATGACAGGTGCGATATCTTCTGTAAAGGGAGATGAAATGTCGAAGTCGTTTACCACGAATGTTGCAAATACTTTATATGCGAGACTTCCGGGACTTACAGTGGGTCAACAGAGTGGAGAGCCCGGGAACGATGCCCCTACGTTGCATGCTCGCGGTATAAGCACGTTTGGAACAGGGCGGGACGTTACTATTATAATTGACGGTTTCCCTTCTACGTTGGAATTATTTCAACAGTTGACGCCTCAGGAAATAGAGTCGGTTAATTTGTTAAAGGATGCTGCCTCTGCGGCGATATATGGGAATAAGGCTGCCAATGGTGTATTGCTTGTAAAGACAAAGAGAGGTGTGAATGCACCTTTGGAACTGAAACTGGGCATTCGCTTCGGTATGCAGCAGGCCATGAGGTTACCGGATTTTTTAGGATCGTATGACTATGCCCAGTTATACAACGAAGCTATGGTTAACGATTTAGGTCCGGGCTCTGAGGTGTATTCTCCTGCCGATTTGGAGGCTTATAAGAATGGAACGGATAAATATAGGTATCCGAATGTAAATTGGTATAATCAACTGCTTCGAACTCTTTCGCCGATTGCCGACTATGATTTGTCGGCAAGAGGTGGTTCCGATGTCGTACGATACTTCGTTTTGTTGAATGTCGCGACGAATAAGGGATTATATAAGGGTACAGAAAAAGAGTCGGATTATACGAAGGACTTTTCGTATACGCGATATAATTTCAGGACGAATGTCGATGTGAAATTGTCGAAACGCATCTCTTCGGAATTTACTTTGGGGGGAAGTGTAGAGGATCGTGTGAATCCTGGGCGAGTAAGGAATGACGTAAGCGGTGAATATAGTACGAATGTATTCAATTTAATGGCAAAACTTCCGCCCAATGCGTTTCCGATTTATCATGAAAATGGCCAAATAGGAGGTAATTCTGCCTATTATAATCCGTGGGCAGAGATTACAGAAACAGGATATTATTCTACGAATAAGCGATCTGCACAATTGTCCGCTAAGTTAATAGGCGATTTGGGTATGATTACCCCGGGGTTGAGTATTTCGGGAGCGGTCGGTTTCAATACGATATATAAATCGTATACCATAGCATCTAGGGATTATGCCCGATATGATATGTCCGGACAACAGTTTGGTGAAACCTCTTCTATGTCTATAAGCGAAAGTGCGTATAATCAATGGCGGAATTTTGTCGTTCATGGTTTTGTGAACTATGATAGGGTTTTCGGAGAGCATCATGTGGATGCTATGTTGATGGGTGGTTATGAGGAATATAACGTATCATCTACCGATTTACCGTATAAGGATATCGTTTCGGGTGGTCGCTTGACTTATTCTTACGATAAGCGGTACGTTGCAGAGTTTTCCTTTGCTTACTCGGGCAACGATAATTATGCACGCGGAAAACGTTTTGGATTTTTTCCGGCCGGATCGTTGGGGTATGTGATTTCTAATGAAGAGTTCCTAAAATGTAACAAAATAGTAGATGACCTTAAATTGAGGGCTTCGTATGGACTCACAGGGAATAAAGATAACGGATCTACAAGATTCCCGTATAATCAGTATTATACAGGTGGAAACTATTATCTCGGTCAGTCGAATGCTGCATCGTATTATTACGTTCAGAATTATTATGCCAATCCAGATGCTACATGGGAAAAAGACAGAAAATTTAATATCGGTATCGATGCCGTTCTTTCCGATAGATTAAGCATTACGGCTGATTATTTCAAAGAAAAGCGATATGATATTTTGACGATGCCGTATGATGTACTTCCTAGTTTTGTAGGATTCAAGCGTCCTGAACTGAATATTGGGCGGGTGAGTAACCAAGGATTCGAGGCTGTGGTGCGTTATACCGGAAAAGAAACCAAAGATTTGACGTGGTTTGTGGAGGCAAGTGCTTGGTTTGCAAGAAATAAAATATTGTATAATGCCGAGGCTCCTCAAAATTATGCTTATCAGTATAGAATCGGGCATAGGGTTGATCAACCGTTTTTGTTAGAAGCACTGGGGTTCTTTAACGACCAAAACGAAATAGATAGTTCGCCGAAGCAGACTTTTGCAGCGGTTCAACCGGGCGATTTGAAGTATGCCGATTTAAATAACGATAAAAGAATCGATTCGGAAGATTTTAAAGCCATAGGTTATACCGATGTCCCTGAGTGTACTTTGGGTTTGCATGCGGGATTGACATATAAGGGTTTTGATTTCGATGTTTTATTTCAAGGAGCTTTGAATCGGTCGGTTTATTGGAGCGGCTCATATTTCGAAGCCTTCCAGAATGATGGACAGATTTCTTCTATTGCACTGAATAGGTGGACAGAGGATACAAAATCGACAGCTACTTATCCTCGGCTTTCGGCCTCCAATAATCTGAACAATTATCAGTCTTCTTCTTTTTGGCAGAAGAACGGTGATTTTTTGAAACTTCGTTCTTTGGAGATAGGGTATACAATTCCGAAGAATTTGACTCGAAAGATAAAAATTGAAGGAGTAAGAGTTTTCATGAATGGGACTAACTTGTTCTCGTTAGACCATATGGCCGGATTTACCGACCCGGAGACTATGACCGGTTATCCGGCAATGAGAACGGTGAGTTTAGGACTTAGTGTTCAACTTTAATATTAAAATTAAGTATTATGAAACCATATAAGATTCCGGTTATTGTCGGGCTATTGTTTTCGGTAGTTTTCTATTCGTGTGACGATCTCCTCGATCCTAAGGCGGAGACTAATTTAACAGAAGAGTTTGCTAATGTTTCGTATAATAATACATTGGCTCGATCGATAGGTCTTTATTCTTATTTGCCAGATGGTCTTTCTTATCTGGACGGGGCAATGATGGCAGCTGCGAGCGACGAGGCTGAATATACTTTGGAAACAGCTTCTATTCATGGTTTTAACGTAGGTAGCTGGAATGCCAATAATAATCCAGACGGATCGGCGTGGGAACGTAACTTTGAAGGAATATTTGCTGCGAATTTATTTTTGAAAGAATCTGACGAGGTCGATTTGGATTATTTGAAATATGACCCTACAAAACAGCAAGATTATCAGAATCGATTGAATAATATTCATCGATGGAAATATGAGGCTCGTTTTTTGAGAGCTTACTATTATTTCGAATTGGTGAAGCGGTATGGCGG
>ENA-OPEA01000750-OPEA01000750.1-human-gut-metagenome-genome-assembly--contig:-NODE-750-length-16470-cov-9.225647_pt1 | contig 16470 bp, 16 predicted proteins | sample MGYA00241623_ERZ501509 | MGnify/ENA primary metagenome ERZ501509 (study PRJEB25962, sample SAMEA2042571) | human gut metagenome | biome: human gut; feature: human-associated habitat; material: faeces... | reverse complement strand
CCCGATCTGTAGGGACGCACGGTCGTGCGTCCCTACAAATCGTTACTCGTAATGCAAAGATTCATTAGATCGTTGCCAAGCTCTCACAGGTCACATCGCGTGCGATACGACCGATGAGACCTGCTAAAACTTTACCTGGTCCTAGCTCCACGAAGTGCGTGGCACCATCGGCTACCATCGCCTCGACACTCTTCGTCCAGCGTACGGGAGCCGTGAGCTGAGCGATCAGATTGGCCTTGATCTCCTCCACATCGGTATGAGGACGAGCATCTACATTCTGGTAGATCGGGCAGATCGGTGTGGCAAAGGTCGTTGCCTCGATAGCACGCTGCAGACGCTCCTTGGCAGGCTGCATAAGCGGTGAGTGGAAGGCTCCGCCCACCTTGAGCGGTAGCGCACGCTTAGCGCCCGCAGCCTTGAGCTGCTCGCAAGCCTCAGCGATACCCTCCATCGTGCCAGAGATGACTACCTGACCCGAGCAGTTGTAGTTCGCTGGTACCACCACCTGACCAGAGATGCCACGGCAGACCTCCTCGATCTTGTCGTCCGGCAGTCCGATGATCGCTGCCATCGTCGAGGGGTGTGCCTCGCAAGCGGCCTGCATAGCGAGTGCACGCTCGGAAACAAGTCGCAGTGCATCGGCAAAAGGCAAGGCGCGACTCGCAACTAGTGCCGAGAACTCGCCTAGCGAGTGTCCAGCGACCATGTCTGGTGCGAAGGCCTCTCCGAGCGCCACGGTCATCGCCACAGAGTGGAGGAAGACCGCGGGCTGTGTCACCTTCGTCTGCTTGAGGTCCTCTTCGGTACCCTCAAACATGGTCTTGGATAGGTCAAAGCCTAGCACCTCGTCCGCCTCAGCAAAGAGCTTGCGTACTGCTTCGCTCTTCGTATAGATCTCTTGACCCATACCGACGAACTGGGAGCCTTGACCCGGGAATACAAAAGCTTTTTTCATATGTTCTTATCGATTAGATTAGTTCCAAAGCACGGACGAGCATGCGGTAGCTACGCTCCACGGAGGAGATGCTCACGCGCTCATCGGGTGAGTGTGGGTGCTGGATCTCAGGTCCGAAGGAGATCATATCCATATCGGGCATGACACCCTGTATGATACCGCACTCGAGACCAGCGTGCATCACCTTGACAGCGGGATCCTTGCCGTAGACCTCCTTGGCGGCCTGACACATCACCTGCATGATATGAGACTCAGCATTGGGCTGCCAACCTGTATAGGAAGCGTCAAACTCTACGCGAGCGTCCATCAGTAGGAAGCAGCTCTCGATGCTAGAGGCGACCCACATCTTGCGTGAGTCACTCGAGGAGCGGACGAGGAAGCGGACAGAGATGTGTCCCTCGCCAGCCTGTACCTGAGCTAGGTTCGATGAAGCCTCTACCGTGTCGGGAAATTCGGAGAGCATAGAGATGACACCATTCTGACAGGCATTCAGCGCGTGGATCAGCGCATCCTGTATCTCGTCGGGTAGGATCGTCTTAGGACGGTCACAACGCTCTAGAGAGACGGTGATGTGGTTCTCTATTCCAGCAAACTCCTTATTAAATAGCTCCTCGTAGTCGGATACCAGTTCCCAGAGAGCCTCGGTGTCGTCCTCCTTGACAGAGAGCAGAGCGACCGCCTCACGAGGTATCGCATTGCGCATGTTACCTCCATCGATCTCAGCGACAAGAGCGCCGCACTGCGAGACAGCCTCCTTGAGGAGACGCGCCATCAGCTTGTTGGCATTGGCACGACCGAGGTGTATGTCCACACCGCTGTGTCCCCCCTTGAGCCCCTTGATCGTAAGGCGTACGCCTATCTCGTCTTCGTCAGGCTCGTGGTTGTCTTGATACTCTAGAGAGACATTGACATCGATACCACCAGCACAACCGACGAAGAGGTCACCCTCTACCTCGGAGTCTATATTAAGGAGTATGTCCCCCTTGCTAAAGCCCGGCTTAAGACCGTTGGCACCGTCCATGCCGACCTCCTCATCAATTGTAAAAAGCGCCTCGATGGGGCCATGCTTGAGCGTGTCATCGGCGAGCACTGCTAGAGAGAAGGCGACTCCCATACCGTTGTCCGCACCGAGTGTCGTGCCATCGGCCGTGATCCAGTCGCCGTCTTGCATCGTTTGGATAGGATCAGTCTCGAAGTTGTGTACCTTGTCAGAGTTCTTCTGAGGTACCATATCTAGGTGTCCCTGTAGGGTAGCTACGGGGCGATCCTCTAGACCTGGTGTGGCTGGCTTACGGATCAACACGTTGCCCACCTCATCTACATGGGTCTCTAGCCCTAGTCGCTTACCCTCGGCAACGACATACTCCCTGACAGCCTGACAGTGTCCTGTGGGGCGGGGTATCTGTGTGAGATCATAGAAATAGCCCCATAGTGTGGAGGGGGCGAGCTTTTGGTAGTCAGCTTTGTTCATCATAGCTTATTCTCTTTATTTTTGAAGTGTCTTCTAGTGAGGAGGCACGTTTGTAGTGTCTATTGACTATTGGTAAGGCAAATATAGCAATAATCCCCGTAATAATGGTCCAGAGCGTCTGTACAGCATGGACTATCAAGGCAAAGTGTCCCGCCTCCGCCTCGCTCACGCCAAAGGCTGTCAGCGATATAATCACCGCGTAGTGCCACGGACCGATACCCGCCGGCGTGGGAATCGCGATCATCAGGGTGGAGAGAACAAAGGAGGCAAAAGCGGCTCGATGACCCAGCTCAGCCGTGAAGGCAAAAGCTCCAAATGTAAGGTAGAAGAAGTAGTAGTAAAAGAGCCATAAGAGGATCGTGAGTGCGATAAACTGACTCCAGGTGCGCCATCCTCTCAGAGCCGATGCGGCTTGCAGTACGGAGCGAAGTTTCTCTCGTACACGCTGCATGAAGCTACTCTTTCTGAAGCGATAGAGAACCAGCAGAATGACGAGAAGTGAGACACCCGCTATCAGCCAAGCCGTGGTGTAGTCTGACGAAAAGAGGTCGCCTAAGTTACTGCCGAGCGATAAGCCCTGAGCAGCTAAGATCTGCGATATAGTCCCCGGCTGAAACAGCATCATAGCCACGAAGAGGGCTAGGACAACGACTATGTCTGATAGACGATCTACTAGGAGCGTGCCGACCGTTGCCGAGAGCGTGTAGTCCTCTCGCTGCTTCATCTCGGTGCAGCGCCACACCTCGCCAGCACGTGGTATGACAAAGTTGACGGCATAGCTCCCGACCGTGATCAAGATCGGATTGATGGGTCGTGCCGGGGGTGTGTATAGAGGTCGCATCTGGAGGTGCCAGCGATAGCCTCGCGTGGCATTACCCAGGAGTCCCATAGGTAGAGACAAGAGGAGATACTCGTAGCGCACGCCATGCTGTAACAAGCGTAGCGTGTCTGCGAGCTCTAGATGGCGATATAGGTAAAACAGTATCGCCAGACCTATGAGGAGTGGCAAGAAGTTCTTCAGCCACCATTGCCAGGAGTGTCTCTTCTTCACACTCCAAAAGTACGAAAATTAGAGATTAGAGTCTAGTTTTCTAGTGGCACTAGTGTTCCTAGTAGCTATAGCCAACAGCTAACAGCCAGTATACAACAGCAAAGGTCACCCAATCCTCACGGAGAGGACTAGGTGACCTTCGTCATGTTTAGTTGCTTAGGTTATCTCAGATTGCGAATGATCTAGAGAAGTTGGTGTTTACTTCTTGATCTCTTCCTTAGCCTGAGCTGCTGCCTGCTGAGCCTGGTCAGTAGCATTCTCTACGGCTGCTGTCGTAGCATCAGCTGCCTGCTGAGCCTGGTCTACAGCGACCTGAGCTGCATCCTGAGTAGCCTGCTGCATGTCCTGAGCTGCTGCATCAAGATTCTCCTGAGCATTCTCTAGGTTCTGCTCAGCCTGCTGAGCGTCCTGACTTTTGTTCTCCTTGTTGCAAGAAACAAGGCTTAGAGCTGCAACAGCAGCTACGAGTACAAATACCTTCTTCATATTAGCTTTAGTATAAGTGATTAGTAACTGGTGCAAAGGTACGCATTAATTTTGAATGTGCAAGGGGTTGACAGTTTTGATCAAGTCATCAAGCGTATAATAAGTGTAGGGTATAGCGACATTGTGCCCTGTAGGCTGCACTTGATAAGCGGGGATCTCAGTGGCGCAGTAAGCGAGTGCGACGAACTCGGTGCAGTAGAGCGTGGTCGTATCTCTTAAGTCAAAGCGCGAGTCAAACCTCTTGGGATACTGCGCCCCAGGGCGATGCAGTGCTATGTAGGCTCTCATCTTCTGTAAGCCTAAGCTGTCCAGTGCGAGAGCTGGATAAATAGCTACCGCCTCCGACTCCATCACGAAGCTGTCTAGCGACTGGCGGAATATACCGTCGGCACCGAGCGAACCATCCTGATAGGCGTGCCATACGACCCAGCGTTGATTAGTAGAGTCGTAGTCGATGATACCGCAGTGGCTGTAGAGTTGCCCCTGGGAGGCTATCTTGCTAAAGAAGGTCGAGAGCATCCCCTCGCCACGACGCAGTATGAGGCTCCCAGCCTGCAGCGTGGTCGTATCGATAGCGATGGTCTCTCGCTTGTGATGAGACGTGCAGGCGACAGTGCTAGATAGAGTAAGCCCCAAGAGCAGTAGGAGGAGAGACCTCGCTAACTCTTGGGGCTTGTAGTTGATAGACTTCATCTAGAGATTAAGTCTAGAGAGCGTGTGCCTAAGAGGCAGTCGCCGCTGTTACTTCATAGGTATGTCAACGATCTTCCACTCGTTGTCTACCTTGGTGAGGACCACCTTTTGCTTGAAGACATCGGCGCTATCAGTCGGGTCTGTAGGCTGCTCGGTCGTCTCGACATAGCAGATGACCGTGTCCTGTCGCTCCTCTGAGCTTGCGATCTTGGTCGTCCGCTCGGGAGTTTCCTCCTGAGAGAAGACCTTAACACTGTCAGAGTCGAAGTAAGACATAAGATTGACATAAGCCTCAGCCTGCTCCGATGCCGTGTAGGTACGAGCCTTGTCGTAGTCGCCAGCGTTGAGAGCCTTGAAGAAGTCCATCGTGACCCGCTCTGCCTTTTTCGTAGGACTAGAGCAAGCTGCAAACGCCAGCATGCTGACGAGTGCAAAGCTGATTAAAGCTAATCTCTTCATATATATAAGGTCTTAAAGGTTAGTAGTTCCTATTTCCTTGTATAGTCTAAGGGGCTTATAGTTGCTTCTTAGGCTTGATGTGATCTAGCTTAGAGGGCTGGGTCATGTGCTTAGGATCCATTACCTCGTCTAGGTCTTTCTTGTCTAGGATGCCATGCTCTAGGACGAGCTCGTAGATACCCTTACCTGTCTCAAGTGCCTCCTTGGCGATCTTGGTTGAGTTCTTGTAACCGATGATCGGGTTGAGCGCCGTGACGATCGTGATCGAAGCCTCGATCTGCTGGCGGCAGCGCTCCTCGTTGGGCGTGATGCCGGTGATACAGCGCTCGATGAGGGTCGTGATACCACGCATCATCAGGTCAGAGCTCTCGAAGCAGCACTGAGCCATAACGGGCTCCATAGCGTTGAGCTCCATCTGAGCAGCATCGCCAGCCATCAGGACAGTTGTATCGTTGCCCATCACTTTGTAGCATACCTGGCTCATCACCTCGGGGATGACGGGATTTACCTTACCTGGCATAATAGAGGAGCCAGGCTGCACAGCGGGTACGTTAAACTCGCCAATACCAGCTCTAGGACCAGAGGAGAGGAGACGGATATCGTTGCAGATCTTGTTGATCTTGACAGCGATGCGGCGTAGTGCAGATGAGTAGCCGATCATCACAGAGGTGTCGCTCGTAGCACCGACGAGATCAGCGCTCAGCTTGACGGGCCAGCCGGTGATCTCTGCCAAAGCCTTGACACAAGCCTCTGCATAACCAGGCTCTGAAGCGATGCCGGTACCGATGGCGGTAGCACCCATATTGACCGTTAGGAACTCCTCGCAAGAGCTCTTGAGACGAGGTAGCTCATCCTCTAGGATAGAAGCAAAGCCGTGGAAGGTCTGCCCTAGCGTCATAGGCACAGCGTCCTGTAGCTGTGTACGACCGATCTTGAGGACATGCTTCATCTCCTCAGCCTTGGCACGAAGTGCTGAGATGAGCTGCTCGACATGCTTGTAGACCTCTAGCCCCTTGGGGTATAGCCCTAGGTGAATGGCTGTGGGGTAAGCATCATTAGTAGACTGCGAGGCGTTGACACCATCATTGGGAGCGAGGAACTTATATTCGCCTGGCTTGTGCCCCATCTTCTGGAGGGCAATATTGCAGATCACCTCGTTAGCAGCCATATTGGTTGTCGTGCCAGCACCACCCTGGATCATATCCACTGCAAAAGCATCGTGATGCTTGCCAGCGAGTAGCTCCTGGCAGGCAAAGACGATAGCCTCGTACTGCTCATCGGTGAGGATGCCCTCGCTGTGGTTAGCGATAGCTGCGCCCCACTTGGTGTAGGCGAGACCCTGGATGAAGTAAGGGTACTGGCTTAGCTTGAAGTTGCTTATCTGAAAGTTTTCCATACCGCGTAGCGTCTGCACCCCATAGAGTGCGTCTGCGGGTAATTGGCGATCGCCTAGCAGGTCGCCTTCCGTTCTCATTTGCTTATTAGCCGTCATGTCTATATAATAGTTGTATTATCTGTATTTCGCTGCGAAGATCGGTCACCGAAGCGTGACTGTACAATCCGTTTGGCAAAGATACCTCTTTATTTTCTTATTGCGCCTATTGAGATCTAAGAATTTCAAGAGCGTAGCCTGCTAGACGCGTATGGGGCGGGGGCGTGCCAGGAGGTACTGCACCCAGGCGTAGAGGAGGAGGTAGTAAGCGATGCAGAGCCAGAGTGGCATGGCGATGCTAAGCTGAGCGGTGAAGTGCTGCTCGAGGAGTGCCACTGCTCCACTGGTGAGGTCGCTCACACCGATGAGGAGCATCGGCAGGAGCTTCGTGGGGAGGCCGAGGACGAGCAGTCCCATGGTGACAAGCCCCGTGATGATGAGTAGCGTGGCGAGAGGTGATAGGAGGAGGTTGGCGAGGAGTAGCCAGACGGCTGTGGTGCCGAAGCTACGTGCGAGGATAGGCCAGACGAAGAGTTGTACGGCGATGGTCGTGACGATGAGGTAGTAAAGGTAGCTGACGATACGGGAACTACTCGGCGTGATGCGTTGGTTGAGTGCGCCCCAGGTGACGAAGATGGCGAGTACCGCTCCGAAGCTGAGCTGCATGCCTACGTCAAAGAGTGCGTAGGGTGAGATGAGTAGCAGGAGGACGGCTGCCTGCGCCCAGACGTTGAGCCGATCGGTGGAGTGCCCCAAGAGACGTGCCACAGCAAAGATCGAGAACATGAGCGAGGCGCGGAGTGTCGGGATGGAGAGTCCGCAGATGAAAGCGTAGATCCATACTGCTACGAGGGTCAGGCTCCAGCGCAGAAGGTAAGCGGTGTGGATGTTGCGTATGAGCCGTAGCGGATAGCGTATGAGCCAGTAGATGAGCAGTAGGACGACCCCAACGTGAAAGCCACTGACCGACAGCAGATGCGCGACGCCTACAGAGCGAAACTGTGCCTCTGCGATGGTACCTTCGGAGCGATCGCCTAGGCAGATGGCACGGAGTGTCTCTCGCTGTAGTGGGGTGAGCCGGCCAATCTCGTCTAGCGTGCCACCGATGCGCTGCTGGAGGGTATAGGCGCGGTAGCGTAGTTGATCCCAGAGCGACCAGTGGGTGGTCGTTGGCTCATCGAAAAGCTCGGCTGTGGAGGTGGATAGCACGCCCGAGACCTTTCGTGAGAGGAGGTAGTGCTGATAGCTTGGCGAGGAGACTTGGTCCAGTGGTGTGAGCCGTCCACGGACGAGGTAACTGGTGCGAGGCGTGAGCTGCAGCGAGTCATTGTATAGGTATAGCATGATGCGCTGGCCAGTCCAGTGAGCTAGGACGGATCCGCTCGGGTCTGTCGCCTGCTCGATGATTGCCTCGGCACGGGAGCCCTTCTCACGCGCTGTGGGCGGACGGGAGATGGTGACGAGGTAAGTCGCCCCTTCGCAGGGCTGTGGTAGTTGCGCTACTCGCTCTCGTGGTATGGTGGCTAGACAAGCTCCTGTGCAGAGGAGGAGTAGGTACCAAGCGGAGCCAGCGAGGAGTGCTTTGCGCCAAAGTCTAGAGAGGACGAGGAGGAGCGTCGCCACGGCGATACCGAGGAAGTACCACTGTGCCGCTAGTAGCTCGAGACTACCTAGATAAATGCCCAGCACTAGCGACAGGAGTGTCACCAATGCTGGGCGCATGATTGTGGCGTGTAGCCCTCGGACGAGGTAGTGCAAGGTGGGTCTACAAAGCGTGTAGCTGTGCGATCATCTCCTGAGGTCTGGGAGCTTTAAAGACGGCACTGCCCGCCACGAGTGAGTCGGCACCTGCCTCGATGAGCTGGCGACCTGTCTCGAGGTTGACTCCGCCGTCGACCTGTATGAGGGTGGAGAGACCCTGCTCTTGGATCATTTTGCGCAGACGCTCGACCTTGCGGATAGACTGCTCGATAAACTTTTGCCCACCATAGCCGGGGTTGACACTCATGAGGAGCACCATGTCGGCTTCGCAGAGGATGTCGGTGAGGAGCTCCACGGGGGTATGCGGATTGAGCGTGACGGCTGGACGCATACCCGCCTCACGGATAGCACGCAGCGTGCGGTGCAGGTGAGGGCACACCTCGTAGTGTACGTTCATAATGTGGATGCTGAGCTTGGCAAACTGGTCGATGAACTTCCACGGCTCGACGATCATCAGATGCACGTCGAGAGGCTTCTGACAGATGGGGCGTATCGCCTCAATGATAGGAAAGCCAAAGGAGAGGTTTGGGACAAATACACCATCCATCACGTCAATGTGGAGCCAGTCGCACTGACTCTCGTTGATCATCGTGATCTCATCGGCGAGATGCAGGAAGTCAGCACTGAGGAGGGAGGGAGATACAATAGCCATAGTGAAGGGGTTTTTAGTCGATTCTATATTGATGCTTTACTTGATGCGTAGTAGGGTAGTGGAGCGGAGCCTTTCGCCAGCCTGTAGCGTCAGGGAGAGCTGTTGCTCTGGGGCAATGGCGGGAGCCTCTGTTATGGGGATCGCGTTGAGTAGGAGTACGTCGCCAGTGTGGATGGTGAGGCACTCGGAGAGGAGCGAAAGGGCTTGGCAGATTGTCTCTCGGGAGAGCACCCAGCTCTGCTCGGAGAGGGTTAGCGTGAAGTGCTCTGCGAGCGTTGTGTCAAGGGGTTGCCAGTCGAGGGCTACGGCACTACCGTCGTACACCTTAGCGCGCTCCCACGGAGCGGCTGTCTCGCGCAGCTCAGCGAGTAGCGAGCGGCAGGTGATGTCCCAGCCGGCAGCGCAAGACTCGATGTATCGCTCAGCAAAGGGAGGCGCCACGCACTTGCCTGTACGCCCTATCTTGATGGCGAGCGAAGGGATGGCGCACCACTCCGCTTCGAGGTGTGGAACGAAGAAGGGGTAGCCCGGGCGAAGGAGTGCTTCGCCTTTGTAAAAGAGCCGCGACTCGTCGTCTATGCCGTAGACCTTCATCGTCCGCTGTACATCTGCTGGTAGTAGTGCTGGTAGTCTTCGTCGGTGATCCCCTTGACCCAGTCGAAGTGGTCGAGGTACCAGTCGATCGTGTAGCCGATGCCCTCAGCAAAGGGGATCGAGGGGAGCCACCCTAGCTCCTGATGAATGAAGGTGGGGTCGATGCCGTAGCGGGCGTCGTGGCCGAGACGATCACGAACGAAGGTGATCAGCTGCTCGTTGATCAGCTCGGGCTGAACCTGAGCGCCTAAGATCTCAGAGATACGTTCGGCGCGTGCCGGCTCCTTGCTCAGCCGATCGTGTAGCTGGTCGATGATGATGCGGACTATCTCCAGATTGGTATGTTCGTTGTGCCCACCGATATTGTATGCCGTACCCGCTTTCCCCTGAGTCACCACAAGGTGCAGCGCACGACAATGGTCGGTCACGTAGAGCCAGTCACGCACATTCTCGCCCGTGCCGTAGATCGGGATCTCCTTGCCGAGGAGACACTGGCGTATGACGAGCGGGATGAGCTTCTCGGGGAATTGGTAAGGTCCATAGTTGTTCGAGCATCTGGTCCAGACGACTGGCGCATGGTGCGTGTGAACGGCCGCTTGGCAGAGGAGGTCTGCTGAAGCTTTCGCCGCACTGTAAGGGCTGCGCGGGTCGAGGGGGGTGCTCTCTACGAAGAAGCCTTCCTTACCAAGCGAACCGTACACTTCGTCCGTAGAGACCTGCAGCATCATGCGCCCCTCCTGCCATACGGGATAAGATCCTCGCCCACTGGTCGTAGACCAATGGTTGCGAATGGTGTCTAGCAGGGTCTGCACACCGAGGATATTGGTGCGAACGAAGATGGCGGGGTCCTCGATGCTTCGATCGACGTGGCTCTCTGCCGCAAGGTTGATCAGGTAGTGCGGCGCATAGCGGGTGAAGAGGTCGTCCATCGCCTCGGCATCGCAGATGTCTGCCTGCACGAAGATGATCCGCTCGTTGTCGATGAGCGGCTCGATGGAGCGGTAGTTGCCCGCATAGGTTAGTTTGTCGATCAGGACGATGCGCTCGTCTGGGGCAAGAGCTTCGCTCAGGTAGTAAGCGAGGTTAGTACCGATGAAGCCAGCGGCTCCAGTCACGGCGTAGGTGTGTCGGTATGTAGTCATAGTCTGTTGCGTCATGATAGAGATGCGGTGTAGTCGGCTAGGGAGATGCCGCGCAGGTCTTTGTCTGAGAGGATCAGCTCCTCGGGTGCGATGCCCCACGACTCCCAGGGGATCGCCAGCTGCGGGTCGTCATAGCGTATGCAGAGCTCGCTCTCGGGGGCGTAGCCGTTGTCCACCTTATAGAGAAACTTCGCTTGCTCCGAGAGTACGAGGAAGCCGTGCGCGAACTCTCTCGGTATGTAGAGTTGCCGATGGTTTGTCTCCGAGAGATGATAGCTGCGCCACTGCCCGTAAGTGTCGCTGTCTCGTCGTAGGTCAACGATCAGGTCCATGATCTCGCCCACTACGCAGCGTACCAGCTTCGCTTGGCTAGCTTCGCCCCGCTGTAGGTGCAGACCACGCAAGACGCCACGGATGGAGGAAGATTCGTTTTCCTGCGCCCAAGGTCTAGGCGAGACGGTCGCTGCAAAGTCTGCCGTGCGGTAAGTCTCGGCAAAGTAGCCACGCGCATCGCCGTAGCAGTCAGGCTCGATGAGGTAGACACCCGCTAGGTCTGGGTCAGCTTGGTAATGTATCATTGCTTAGGTCACTCTATATATTATTGTATGACGGTAAACTCAGTGCGACGGTTGAGCTGATCGCAGACGATCTGCTGCTCTTCGGTCAGCGTGTCGACCCATTCGGCCGTTAGCTCCTGCCCCTCGGGCAACCAGTCGAAGCGTGCCGCCATCCCTTTGGTCACCACGTAGGGACGCTCCTTGCCATAGCCCCGTGCTTCTAGGCGGTTAGCGGCAATGCCCTTGGCGATGAGGTAGTCGACGACACTCTGTGCACGACGCTGCGAGAGCTTCTGATTGTATGCTTGCGAACCTTTACGATCTGTGTGACTGCTCAGCTCCAGGCGCACTTCGGGGTTTTGCTCTAGGAGCGTGATGAGGTAGTCGAGGCTCTTCTTCCCCTCAGGGCGTAGCGAGGCTCGGTCGAAGTCGTAGTAGATGTCGTGGATCTGCTCCGAGTGCAAGCGCGAAGCTAGGTAAAAGTCGACTAGGTAGTCGGTGCTCTCGGTAGCGCTGTCGGTCACGAGCGGCATGTATTGGTTGAGGTAGTCTGGGTGCGAGGCGTGTAGCACATAGCGGTTGGACCCTGCGATCTCAAGGACGAAAGAGCCGTCGTCACGTGTCGAGACAATGGGTGTGGCGAGCAAACCTTGCTCATCGGCAATGCGTACCGTCGCTTGCGGTATGCCGTATCCCTCACGATCCATCACGAAGCCATCGATGCGTATGATGGTGGCGGGCAATGAGAAACGGTAGAGATGTGGTCGTCCACGCTGGTCGCCACGAGTCGAGGAGAGGTAACCCTCCTCCGCCAAGCCCGATTGCGGCTTCGGAGCGAAGGTGATGGCGTAGTCATCGGCGGGGGAGTTCATCGGAGCGCCCAGATGCGTCACCTGCCACCCGCCGAGCGAGTCCATCTGCGCTTTGTATAGGTCTAGTCCGCCCAGCCCCACACGTCCATTGGAGGAGAAGTAAAGGGTGCTGTCGCCTACCATCGTCGGGAAGAGTTCGTCGCCAGGTGTATTGATCTCGTTGCCGAGGTTCTCCGGCTTGCCCCAGCCATGCTCGCTAAGGACTATGCGGTAAAGGTCTTTGCCACCAAGGCCAGCTCCCTCGCTCACGAAGTAAAGGTATCGTCCCGAAGCGTCAATGGCAGGGTGCGCCGCCATACGTAGCGAGTCCTCCCAGATGGGCACGCGCTCGCCTTTGCCCCAGCCCCCTTGGCTAGACTTGGAGGCTTTGTAGATTTGCACGGTGCGGTCGTAGGTGGAGCTTTGCTCAGCATAGGAGTAGTAGAGCGTGTTGCCGTCTGACGTGATGGAGGGGGTACCCTCATCTTCGGCGGTGTTGACACTGCCTGGCACGCTGTCGGGGCGAGACCACTTGCCCGAGGCGTCTTGCTTGATCATGAAGAGATTGTTCGTCCCCAGTCCCGTCACCTCGCTCTCCTGTAGCATATCACGGAGAGGCACCCGGCTACTGGTGAAGTAGAGTGTCGTGCCATCGGGCGCATAGCAAGGGGCAAACTCGGCATAGGGTGAGATCAAGAGACGATCCGTCTCAACCGTGTGTCCCGTGGGGTGGGCGAGGAGCGAATCGGCCTGACGCACGCTCGCCAGACCTATACGTCCGAAGTAGTCGTGCGGGTAGTACTCCAGGAATTGTTCGTAAGCTTTGCCCGCCTCCCGCCAGCGTGCTAACTGTTGTAGCTCCTGAGCAATGCGTAGGTGGAGGATCGAGTCAGGATAGTCGCCCGAGAGGGCTAGGTTGTAGCAGTTGAGCGCGCGGGGCGTGTTGCCCAGTCGTCGGTAGTTCTCCGCTGCTTTGAAGGCTAGGTAAGCCCGTCGCTCAGGCTTCTTGCGAGAGGTGCGGCGGTAGAGCGTGTAGTAGCTATCGGCAGCGAGAGCGTAGCGTCCCGTATGGTCGTACAGCTCCGCCTTGCTCAGCGTCACACTCTTGCAGCTCATCAAGCTACAGAGCGCCATAGCGCATGGGAGTAGCACGAGCAACCAGCGAATATGTGACGACGAGACCTTCATAGCAAACCGTTTACTTAGCGAAACCCTAACAACTTGTGTAGCTGTACGCTGAGCCGCCACTCGGGGTGGGCTAGAACGAAGTCCATACAGCGTGCCACAACGGCCGACATCTCTACGCCCGTCTCCTCTACGGGGCTGACATAGTAACGACGTGCCTCGGCCAACTGCTCAATGGGTGGGGGTAGGGGAGCGCCCAACTGTAGGGGCCAGCGCACCTCATCGATGCCGTCAGGGTAGTTGTCTACAAAACGCTCCCGCAGGCCACTTATTGCTTCTGGCTTGGGCGAGCAGGTGACATAGTCCAGCCCCTGAGGCATGGGGCGGGTGCCATTTGTCTCGATAGACTGACGATAGCCATGCTCGTGAAAGAATGCTATATGCTCCTCCCGCAGCGCTAAGGTCGGTTCGCCACCAGTCCAAAGAATGTCACGGCAGGGATAGCTCCCCAGCTGCGCTAAGATCTCCGAAGCGGTCATAAGCTGATGCCCCGCAAAGTCTGTGTCGCAGTAGTCGCAAGAGAGATTGCACCCTGAGAGGCGCACGAAGAGCATCGCGCGTCCCATCTGTCCTCCCTCGCCCTGGAGGCTGTAGAAGATCTCGTTGACCGGTAGCGGCTGCATATTATATAGGTAGTGAGTAGGTAGCGCTGCATCGTGCCGTCTCCTCGACACGGCAACTGACGAGCGTCACGCCCGTGCCAGCCAATTGTGCGGGAGCAACCGTCTCGACGAGGTAATGCGCCATCGCTTCGGCTGTCGGGTTAAAGGGCACCACGACCAGATCCTCCGGCACCAGCTCCCGTAGCGAAGGAAGTAGTGGGTCCTCATCGTAGATCATCATCTTGTGGTCCCAATGCTCCTCCAGCCACATGCAGAGGAGCTTCTTGATCACGCCAAAGTCGATCACCCGCCCCAGCTCATCGAGCTGTGCTGCGGAGCAAGTGAAGTGTATTCGGTAGTTGTGTCCGTGTAAGTGGCGGCACTTCGACTCGTGTCCCACGACACGATGTCCCATGCTTATATCGTGATATCTCTCTACTGTCGTCATAGTTAAGTGTCACAAAGGTAAGGAAAAAGAAGACTGTCGCAAAGATCCCTCACGCTACGAAGCTCCCGCAAGTCTCACGAGTAACGATGTGTAGGGACGCACGGCTCGTGCGTCCATCCCCATTAAGATACTGCGACGCTGTAACCTTTGATACAACGGACGCCCTCCAGCTAGACACTCCCGTGCGTCCCTACATATCGTTACACGTTAAGTTGCTACTCGTAGTGCTTTGACACAGCTTTCTTTATGCTAGCCCTTGGGGCTGAACAGCAGACTCAATAGGACACCTCTACCCATAGCCAATAAAGCGACCCGAGCAAGATCGCGATCGTTAGGGTGAGGAAAACTGCTTGCTTCCCATTGAATGTGCAATCAGCGCTATGGCAACGTAAGAGCTCCAGAGCCCACCCTGTAAAAAGTCCAGGCAGGAAGGTGTTACTTATAAGTTTATATCCCAGAGGTACCCCGACCTCGTACAGGGACAGCGAAGACAAAGCTACTAAAGCAACAAGAGATAGCACAATCAATAAGACCCCGTCACAAATATCCGCGCAGTTCAGGTTAGAGGTGGGCGAGTTCGATCGAGTTTTTCCACTTTTGAGATCACTCCAAGAGAGCCCGAACAAGCGTAAGGTATTGAGTCCCCTTGCTAATGTATAATAAGGAAGTAACAGAAGAAAAAACAGTGCCATAACTTAGGGATAGACTTACTGACAGGTATCGATCTCTTTCGTTGCTCGGCAAAGGTAAAAAAAAACAGACGTAAGAGGAGTTGTACCCATTTCCTCAATTCGTTAAGTCGCTACCTGTACTGTGTCTTTTTTATTGTGCTGAACGTGTGATAGATACGAGTTCCAAAAGAGGAACTACTTTTGGAACTTTAAAGTTCCAAGGGTGGAACTCTTTAGTTCCAAGGGAGGAACTATTAGGGGGAAGGGCATTAGGGAGAGGATTGCGGGTAAGTAAATGGAAATGAGAGGGATTTGCACGATATCTCTGTGATTTGCACTGCGAGGTAAAGTGCAGAAAGCGTGGATTTATGCAGAAGTTCCGTTACCAAATCGTTAGCCCATTCTCCGAATGGTAACGAAGAGGTAGGAGCAGGTAACTGACGGAAGAGTGTTCGGTAAGTGAACTTTCTGCGATTCGGGTGCTGTTGCTCAGCTATACAACGCTTTGCATAGCTGAGAACGCTTCGGTAACGGGTAACTTTGCCCATAAAAACAGAAGCGTATGCAAACAGACAAAATGAAGGTGTTGCTCTACCTGAAAAAGAGCGGATTAGACAAGGTGGGGCAAGCCCCGATAATGGGGCGGATAACCTACGGGCGAACGATAGCCCAATTCAGTTGTAAACTGTCGTGCACCCCCAAGTTGTGGAATGCCCGTGAGAGCAGACTGAACGGCAAGAGCCGTGAAGCTGTGGCAACGAATGGCAAGTTGGAGCGCTTGCTTCTCTCGGCGCAGTCGGCTTATCAAACCCTTTGTGAGCGAGGGGTTGTCTTTACAGCGACTGACATCAAGGAGTTGCTGCAAGGTAGTATGCAAAGCCAAATCACTCTCTTGGAGCGATATGATCAAATGCTTGAAGAGATGAAGCAAAAGGTGGGGATAGAAATCAAGGGGACGACTTTAAGTAGTTACTATACTACTCGTAAGCACTTGCACGCTTTTATCCAAGAGAAGTTCCACACCTCAGATATTGCTTTCGAACTGATAGAGGAAGACTTCTTGGATTGCCTACAACACTACTCTGTCGGCAAGCTGGGGCATTCGCAAGGTCATTATCGTAAGATGGCATTAGCGGTGAAGAAGGTCTGCCGTTTGGCGTATCGTGAAGGATTGATAACACGACAACTATTTGCTCACGTAACGATCGAACGAGGGGAGAACAAACAACCTCGTGCATTGGATAGGGCATCGTTGGATAAGTTGCAGAGCCTGACCTTTGAGCCGTATGAAGTGGAACTGGAGACTGCTCGAGACCTCTTTCTCTTCGCTTGCTATACGGGTGTTGCCTACTGCGATATGGTTGCCCTTAATCGGGAGCATCTCTTTACAGATGATGAGGGGGCATTATGGCTTAAGTTCCGCAGACAGAAGACCAATACGCTTTGTCGTGTGAAACTCT
>ENA-OPEA01000713-OPEA01000713.1-human-gut-metagenome-genome-assembly--contig:-NODE-713-length-16933-cov-3.701090_pt1 | contig 16933 bp, 7 predicted proteins | sample MGYA00241623_ERZ501509 | MGnify/ENA primary metagenome ERZ501509 (study PRJEB25962, sample SAMEA2042571) | human gut metagenome | biome: human gut; feature: human-associated habitat; material: faeces... | reverse complement strand
TATCGATTCCGAAAAGGAACCGGAGGAGGAACTGGAAATTGACGCTTCATTACCGACTCTTCTGCTGGTAGAGGATAATAAAGACCTTTGCCAGTTAATAAAACTGCAATTGGAAGATAAATTCAACATCCATATAGCCAATAACGGCGTAGAAGGTCTGAAGAAAGTGCATCTGTATCACCCGGACATCGTAGTGACCGATCAGATGATGCCGGAAATGGATGGACTGGAAATGCTGCAATCTATCCGGAAGGATTTTCAGATCAGCCATATCCCTGTCATTATTCTGACAGCCAAGAACGACGAAGGTGCCAAGACCAAAGCGATCACTCTGGGGGCGAATGCATATATAACCAAGCCATTCAGCAAAGAGTATCTGTTGGCACGAATCGATCAGTTGCTTGGCGAACGGAAACTGTTCCGCGAACGTATCCGCCAGCAGATGGAGAACCAGACGACAACGGAAGAAGACAGCTACGAACAATATCTGGTAAAGAAAGATGTGCAGTTTCTTGAAAAGATACATCAGGTGATCGAGGAAAACATGGACGACAGTGATTTCAATATTGATACGATCGCATCCGGCATCGGACTGAGCCGTTCGGCATTCTTCAAAAAGCTGAAAAGCCTTACCGGACTGGCACCTGTCGATCTGGTAAAGGAGATTCGCCTGAATAAATCGATCGAACTGATTAAAAATACGGATTTGAGTGTTTCGGAAGTGGCGTTTGCTGTCGGATTCAAAGATTCAGGCTACTATAGCAAGTGTTTCCGCAAGAAATATAATCAGACTCCCCGTGAATATATGAATGAATGGCGGAAAGGATAGAAAGACCGATTACAAAATACTTTCTTAATCGTCTTTTTTAAAAACCTATTAAGATTCGGAAGAATGAACAAGATTAAGAAAGTATTATCAGTATGGATGTTGGTTGCCTGTGTACTACCTGTGGCAGCCCAATATCCGGTGATCCCCGACTCGGTAAAAGAAAGAGGAGCAAAACAAGAAGCAGAGTTCGAACAGAAATCCAATGCGGCATGGGAAAAAGCCTTGCCAACAGTTTTGGAAGAAGCAAAGTTAGGAAGACCTTACAAACCTTGGGCTTCCAAACCGGAGGATTTGATCAAAAGTAATATTCCGGCCTTCCCCGGTGCGGAAGGCGGTGGTATGTACACTCCCGGTGGTCGTGGAGGCAAAGTGATTGTGGTTACTTCCCTGGAAGATTCCGGCCCCGGCACATTCCGCGAAGCCTGTGAAACAGGAGGTGCACGTATCATTGTGTTTAATGTTTCGGGAGTGATTCGTCTGAAAAGCCCGATCAGTGTACGCGCTCCTTATGTAACTATTGCCGGACAAACAGCTCCAGGTGACGGTATCTGCCTAAAAAACTATACTTTCTCCATTCAAGCCGACAATGTAATTGTCCGTTTTATCCGCTCACGCATGGGAGTTGACATCAAACAAAAAGGAGACGACGCTATGAACGGCATCAAAAACCACCAAAATATTATCATTGACCACTGCTCCATGAGTTGGAGTACCGATGAATGCGCCACTTTTTATAATAATCGCAATTTCACTCTCCAATGGTGCATCATCAGCGAAAGCCTTGCCAACTCCATTCATGAAAAAGGAGCTCACGGCTATGGAGGCATTTGGGGAGGACAGACTGCAACTTTTCATCACAACTTATTGGCTCATCACACCAACCGTACTCCTCGTCTTTGCGGAAGCCGCTATACTGGTAAACCGGAAGAAGAAAAAGTTGATTTATTCAATAATGTAATCTATAATTATGGTAGTGACGGAGCTTATGCCGGCGAAGGAGGTTCCTACAATTTCATTAACAACTATTATAAACCGGGACCTTTCAGCGCTACAAAAGGTTCTTTTAAACGTTTGTTTACCGCATACGCCGACGATGGAACGAATAAGAATGAAGCCGGTGTCCACGGTATATTCTACTTTAATGGTAATTATATGGACCCTACTTGTTCTAAACTCACCGATAAACAAAAAGAAGCTCTTTACAAAGTGAACAGAGACAATGCCTACGGACTGGTAATCAAGAACGACTTTGCACCTGAAAAAAAGTTGTTGTCCTCTAAAGCTTTCAATATAGCCGAACGTACTTCCTTGCAATCTGCGAAAAAAGCATATAAAGACGTGCTCGAATATGCCGGTGCTTCGTATCGTCGTGACATAATAGACAAACGCATTGTAGAAGAAACCCGCAAAGGTAATTATACTTATGAAGGTTCCCACGGTAGCACCAACGGCATGATAGACCAGCCATCGGATGTAGGAGGATGGCCAGAATATAAATCGGAAGTAACTTTAGTCGATACCGATGGTGACGGTATGCCGGATGAATGGGAAAAGAAAAATAATTTGGATCCGAACGACCCTGCCGATGGTACTAAGTATAGTTTAAGTCCGGAATACACAAATCTGGAAGTATATATGAACAATCTGGTCAATCATTTATTCCCCACAAAGAAATAGAATTTTGACACATAACACTTCCAAACAGACACAGGAAAAGCGGAAAGTATATAGCAATACTTCCGCTTTTTTGTTACTCAGAGGTGGAAAAACAATATTTCCCATGATAAAAACAATTATTGCACATAGATAGCGCTGTCGATGACTTATTTTTGCACAAACAAAGCCTTACAAGTAACCGAATGTTTATAATATTAACAATCTATATATTAAAAGAAAAATGATGTCTAAAAGAATGAAAAACATGCGAGTTTTACTGCTAATGATATTAGCAGTTTTTTCGCTAAGCGTATCAGCGCAGACTATTACCGCAACCGGTAATGTGAAAGATGCAACCGGAGATCCAATTATCGGTGCTTCCATCGTAGAAAAAGGAAATACCTCCAATGGTACGATTACCAATCTGGATGGTGATTTCTCTCTCAAAGTTCCTGCCAATGCCACTCTTATTGTTTCATACATCGGTATGAAGACACAAGAAATTGCAATCAAAGGAAAAAACAAAATCGACGTAACTTTGTCTGACGACACCAAAGCATTAGATGAAGTCGTTGTTATCGGCTATGGTACAGCCAAACGGAAAGATATCACAGGTTCCGTTGCTACGGTTAGTTCCGAAGTATTGAGCGCCGTTCCCGTAGCTTCGGCAACAGAAGCCTTGCAAGGTAAAATGGCGGGTGTACAAATCACCACTACCGAAGGTTCTCCTGACGCAGAAATGAAGATTCGCGTACGTGGTGGTGGTTCTATCACAGGTGACAATACTCCGCTGTTTATCGTAGACGGTTTCCCGGTAGAGTCTATCAGCGACATTCCCGCATCCGATATTGAGGATATGACTGTACTGAAAGATGCATCTTCTACAGCTATTTACGGTTCCCGCGGTGCAAACGGTGTAATTCTGGTAACGACTAAAAGCGGAAAGGAAGGAAAACTGAGTGTATCTTATAATACCTACTATTCCTGGAAAAAAATGGCAAAGACCTTGGAGACATTGAGCGCAACTGATTATGTAAAATGGCAAAGAGAATACGCCTTGTTGAGAGGTAATGAAAGCAAATTTACCAGTCTTTTCGGCAACTGGCAAGATGCAGACTTGTATGAAAACGCTCCAACCAATGACTGGCAAGACCAAGTATTCGGCCGTACAGGAAATACCTTCAATCATAGCTTGACAATTAGCGGTGGTTCGGATAAAACTAAATTCAACATGGGATATGCCCACATGAATGACAAAGCTATCATGCTGGGGTCTTCTTTCCGACGTGATAATTTAAGCTTAAAACTTAACCACAAGGTGAATGATAAAGTCAGCCTCGACTTCTCTATGCGTTATGCCAATACCACGGTAAACGGTGCAGGTGCCAATGAAAGCAAGAGTGAAGTATCTTCAGCCGACTCACGCATGAAGAACGTTATGATCTACCCGATGTTTAACTTTCCTGATTTGAGTGACAGTTATGACCCGGATTTTCAGTTGACAAACCCGATTACATCAGTATATGACACGGACCGCAAGCAGAACCGTCAGACTTTCAACATGAATGGAAGCTTTTCATGGGAAATCTTCAAGAACTTCAAGTTCAAAACAGAGTTCGGTCTGGACTGGTACTACAATACCGATAAGAAATATTATGGTCCAAGTACTTACAATGCACGTACCAACAGTTCCGATACAGAAGGTGTTCATCCGATGGCTTATTTTGCCGACACGCAGCGTAAGACTTTCCGCAATACCAATACAGTAAATTACAACTTCAAAGATATCATCAAGAATAAAGATCACAACCTGAATGTATTGGTTGGTGAAGAGACTATCAATAAAAAAAGTTCATTGAATGATGACCGTCTGAGCTTCTTTCCTGTCAGCTTTACTGCTTCTCAGGCTTGGGCCTTGTCTTCACAAGGTACCCCTTATAGTGTAGACAAATATACTAACGCAGACGACAACTTGCTTTCCTACTTCGGACGTGTCAATTACGATTTCCAAAGCAAATATTTGATTAGCGGTACATTCCGTGCCGATGGTTCTTCCAAATTCTCTAAAGGCAATCGTTGGGGGTATTTCCCTTCAGCTGCCGTAGCATGGCGTATTTCCTCAGAAAAGTTCATGGAGAAGACCCAGAATTGGCTTGATGATTTGAAAATACGTTTTTCTTATGGTACCGCAGGTAATAACAATATTCCCGCCGACCAGACTTCTCCCGTATGGTCTTCCGGTTCTACTACTTGGCTCAATCAATTCCCTTCTTATTGGACAAGCGGCATTGCCTCAGGTCAAAGTGGTTCCTACGCATCCAATCCGGACTTGAAATGGGAAACGACCGTTACCCGTAACGTTGGTTTGGATTATACCTTATTCGGTGGCAAGCTGACCGGTAGCATCGAATATTATAAGAATACGACTAAAGATTTACTAATCGCATTCCCTGTTTCCGGTTCCGGTTATGACTACCAGTACCGCAACCTCGGTAAGACTGAGAACAAAGGTTTTGAAATATCTCTTACCTGGAACATCATCAGCAAGAAAAACTATGAGCTGAGCTTCAATGGTAACGTAGGTTTCAATAAAAACAAAGTAAAGAACCTAGGTACATTATCACAATATCCGGCATCATCCGGTTGGGCCTCAACACAGATTCAGGATGATTTCATCGTGAAACCAGGCCATTCAGTAGGTGAGATCTACGGATATGTAACTGCCGGACGTTATGAAGTAAGTGACTTTGAAGACTATTATGCCAGCGGTGAAAAATGGGTATTGAAACAAGATGTAGCAAGCAATGCAGGTGTTATCGGTGCCAGTTATCTCCGTCCGGGTGCCTTAAAACTGAAGAATATAGACGACAGTGACAATGTCATTGATGAAAAAGACCGTACCGTTATCGGTAATACCAATCCTAAAGCCAGTGGTGGTTTCGCCCTTTCAGGTCGCGTATATGGTTTTGATTTGAGTGCAAACTTCACTTACAGCATCGGTAATGACGTTTATAATGCCAATAAGATTGAATATACTTCGTCCTATCAATACTATTACCGTAACATGATCGACATTATGGCCGAAGGCAAACGTTGGACAAACCTTGACGCCAACGGAAACTTGGTAAACGATCCCGCACAGTTGGCTGCATTAAACGCCAATACTACCATGTGGTCACCCTATACCAGTTATGTATTGACCGACTGGGCTGTTGAAGATGGCTCCTTCCTACGTCTGTCTACATTAACAGTAGGTTATACTCTACCGCAGTCCCTGACTAGAAAAGTGGGTATTAACAATTTGCGTTTCTACGCCACATGTTATAATGTATTTTGTCTGACCGGTTATTCAGGCTTCGACCCTGAAGTTTCCACCCGAAACAAAACAGCTCTTACTCCGGGAGTAGACTACTCTGCATACCCGAAGAGCCGCCAGTTTGTAATAGGTCTTAACTTAAACTTCTAAAACGAAAAAGAAATGAAAAATATAACGATTAAATCATTGACAGCTGTCGCCCTTCTTGGTAGTCTGTCTTCTTGCAGTGATTTCTTAGATCAAAGTTCTCCTTCATCTTTAGACGGTAAGAACATTTTCAGTACTTATGAATATGCACAAGGCACCATTGCCAATATCTATCAGGAATTTGGAGAGCAAAACTATCGTGCACGTGCCATTTGGTATGGATACAATACAGATATAGAATACTATAACAGTTCGGACAAGGCCGACGGAAAGGCAGACTTGGCAACATACAATGCCGGAGTCGGAAACGATCAAATGAACACCAGTACCGGGACCGACCTTTGGGCTAAGATATATGCCGCTATCGAACGTGCCAATCTGGCTATTGAAGGTCTTCGTGAATATGCAGACCTGACAAATGCCAATATGAAACAATTGTTGGGGGAAGCGCTCACGCTACGTGCCTTACATTATATTGACCTGATTAATATGTGGGGAGATGTTCCCGCACGCCTGACTTCATTGAACGCCGACAATATGTATTCAGGACGCGAAGACCGTGATGTCATCTACAAGCAGCTCATTATTGATTTGCAAGAGGCACAAGACCTTTGCGCGTGGCCTAATGAGATAGACGCCACAAAAACAGTGGAACGCGTGAACAAAGTCTTCGTAAAAGGTCTCCTGGCCCGCGTATGCCTGCAAGCATCCGGCTACGCTCAGCGTCTTGACGGAGAAAACCGTTTAAGTACGGATCCGGAACTATCCAAAGCACGTCTCTACCCTATCGCACTGCAAGCTTGTAAAGATGTAATGGAACAGGAAGGCACTTACGTGGCTTTGAAATCAAATTTTGAAGATATCTTCAACAACAACGGAATCTCAGGAGATGTTATCAATGCAGGCAGTGAATCATTGTTCGAGATAGGTTATAGCAATAACCCCGCACGCGGACGTATCATGTACACTTTCGGTATCAAGCATACCACTGCCGACAATATGACAACCATGCTTCAGGGAAGCCAGGTTGGTCCTACACCAACTTTCTTCTTTGACTATTCAGTAAAGGACTTGCGCCGTGATATAACTTGCTGCCCATTCCAATGGACAAAAGGTGTACAAACTCTTCAGTCTTTCAAAAGCTGGAGTTTCGGAAAGTTGCGTTATGAATGGACGAACCGTATGATTCCTACCGGAAACGATGACGGTATCAACAGACAATATATGCGTTATGCCGACATCGTACTGATGCGCGCCGAACTGGAAAACGAATTGAATGGTGCATCTGCTGCCGTTCCTTACCTGACTAAGATTCGCAACCGCGCTTTTGCGACCTCCGACCGTGCAACAGAAGTTACAGCTTATGTTGCAGAAGCAGCTCTCAGTAAAGAAAAGATGTTCCAGGCAATTGTTGACGAGAGAGCTTATGAGTTTGCCGGAGAACTGATCCGTAAAGCTGATCTTATCCGTTGGGGAATGTTGAAAAGTAAAATGGACGAGACAAAAAACAAGATGAAAGCTATTGTGAGTTTGACCGATTATGATTCTAAACATCCTTACAGCCAGCTATCAGGCCATGCATATTATAAAATGAGCGCATATACCTGGACTCGTAATGGTATAGAGACTACCGAAAAGGATGCAAAACTGAACCTTTACGGTCTGAACTATGGTGAAATGGATATTAATCCGGAAGGCTATACCGAATTTTCAGACAGTAAGGGCGAAGCATCCACTTGGATCAAAGATAATGCCCTGGAAGATGTTATTGACTATCTCTATGTTCGCGACCCGGACAAATATCAATACTGGCCTATCTTTAACGTCAACTTGAATGATAATCCTAATCTTTCTAATTACGAGTGGTATTAACTAACTAAATGATTAAACAACAATGAAAAAATATATACTATCAATTTGTACATTAGCTGCCGTTTGCCTGGGTAGTGTTGCAGTGACATCATGTAGTGAACCAGATGATATCAATGATTTAGTTCTTAATCGTGTCTTGTCGCCAACCGGCATCACTGCACGTATTTCACAGGAAGTAAACATCATTGTCAGTTGGAATGAAATGTCAGGAGCTACCTCTTACGAACTTGAAGTTTATGCGGACAGTCCCGATTATGACCAACGTACACCGGATGCCTCATATACCACAACTTTAACCGAAAAGACTTTAACCAATCTTATCGGAGAGACTGATTATTACATCCGCGTAAGAGCCATTGATGAAAACAATTCTTCCCGCACATCCAAATGGGTTGACATCAAGCGTACAACCAACCCCGAACAGAACATGAAAAAGGTAAAAGCCGGCGACATTCAGAGCACTTCTGTAAAAGTAACATGGACACCGGGTATTGAGGTCGATGCTGTCATCTGTGCTCCTACTACCGCAAACTCCAGTGCCAATACTGTGACGTATACGCTGAATTCAACCGACATATCTTCCGGCTCCGCCACTATCACAGGTCTTACACCGGAAACCAATTACAGAGCTACATTGAAGTTAGGTGAAAAGACTCGTGGTTATTCTACTTTCACCACTAATCTGGATTTGAGTGATGCTATCGAACTTACTCCTGCTGACGATTGGATTTCTGCTATTCAAGATGCAACACCAGGCAGTAAATTTGCTCTTGCACCCGGTGAATATGTGCTGACAGCAGCCAAATTACAAATTAATAATAATGTAGTCATTGCTGCTAAGAATTCTGCCGAGCCACCGGTAATCAACACTTGTATCCATATCTATAACGGCGCTTCACTCTATCTCTATCAGGTTGTGTTAGATGGAACGAATACTGATGGCAGTCAGGCTATTGAATACAAAAAGGAAGGAGGATTCGGTGACCTTACCATTAACGGGTGTGAAATAAGAAACTATATTAAAGGACTTATTTACATCAATGTTGCAGCAGTACCAAATACTATCAAGATAGAAAACTCCCTCATTCATGATATCGTGTGTGACGGTGGTGACTTTATTGATAGCCGTAAAGGTGGTTGGAACAATCTCACCATTTCAAGTTCCACAATCTATAACTCCGCCTCCAAGCGGGACGTACTACGTGCCGATGACGTATCAAACAGCGTAACTGCAAACATGGTAACTTCGATTGATAAATGTACATTCTATAATATAGGTAACGGTGAAGCCAACTATCGCTTCTTCTATCTTCGATTCAAAGGTAACACCAACACGTTTACCAACAACGTAATTGCCAACTTCAACAACAAACGCGGCTTTGCCAACTCAAGTGCCGTAGGAAAGCCAACCTACTCGAACAATTATTACTACAACTGTAAGAACTTGATCTCATTGGCTGAAGGCAATACGGACACAACAGTAACGTGCTTCGACACAGAAGGAAATGTTCTTGAGAACAATCCGTTCGCCAACCCGGATAAGGCTGATTTCACTATCACTGATGAACTTTATCAGAGTTATGGTTTTGGTGACCCGCGCTGGCTGCCATAAATCACGAACAACATAGATACTAAAAAGAGAGGTCACTTCATCGGAATGAAGTGACCTCTCTTTTTAGTATCTTCACATGAAGGAAGAACTCTGTGCCTAAACTCGTATTATCTCCCCACTTTCTCTTTATACTCCGTCGGCGTCATCCCCACCTGCGCCTTGAAACATTTGCTGAAATAACGCGGGTCATTGATCCCGACCATATATGAAATCTGCGTCATATTAAACTCTCCGGTTTCAATCAATTGTGTAGCACGTTTAATACGGATTTCTTTGATAAACTCGATAGGCGCTAATCCGGTAAGCGTTTTCAGTTTCTTGAAGAATACCGAACGACTGACAGCCAGTTCGCGTACCAAATCATCCACCACCAACTCGCCATTATCCATGTTCTGCTCCATTAGTTCCACCAATTTATCCATAAACTTACGATCGTTGGGAGACATATCGGGAACAGTAGGTTGTGCTTCCTGCTCCGGTTCAGTCCTGTTTTCTTCTCTTGATTCCCCCTCTGCCGATACAGGCAGATCTTCAGGAACAGCAGCCATGTTGATATGCATCAGGCTATCGCGATAGAAACTTTGCAGTTTCTTGCGCTGTATCAACAAGTTTTCTACACGGGCTTGCAGATAGGTGGCACTGAAAGGTTTCGTGATATAGTCATCTGCACCGTACTCCAGTCCTTCTAATTTGCTTTCGATAGTAGTCTTGGCAGTAAGCAGAATAATAGGTATATGGCTGGTCATCATATCCGCACGCAGTTCACGTGTCATTTCGATGCCATCCTTTTCAGGCATCATCACATCACTGATAATAATATCCGGCAAATACTTCAACGCTTTACTCCAGCCTTCCATTCCGTCGGCCGCCTCCACCACCCTGTATACCGGAGTAAAGATGCTGCGCAGAAACTCACGCAACTCCTGATTATCTTCGACTAACAACATTAACTCTTTAGAAGTATCTTCCGCTAACGGTTCTTCCTCCGAAGACGATTTCTCAAACTCCGGACCAGCTGCCGTTACAAGAGTTTCAGATTGAAGCGATGCATTGGCAATGTCCACCACCTGCCCCATTCTTACCGGAGCTTCCGCATCGTCAAGGATAAATTCGACTTCTTCGTCATAATGTTCTTTCCCTTTCAGGAAGTCAACCTTGAAACAACTCCCTTCTCCCAAACGGCTGTCAACGGAAATTGTAGCCTTATGCATCTCCACAAGTTCCTTTACCAACGAAAGCCCGATGCCCGTACTAGCCTGATTGAAAAGATTCTTATCCACCAGATTCTCGAAGCGGACAAACAACGACTTCTTCTTGTTTTCCGCAATACCGATTCCCTGGTCCTGTACACCGATCGAAACGGTATTCTCATCTTCACGAATAAAAATCGTAATCATCTTGCCGTTCGGCGTATATTTGAAAGCATTGGAAAGCAGGTTAAACACAATCTTTTCCAACTTATCCACATCCACCCAAAGAAACAAATGCTGTTTCTCCGTCTCAAACAGGAAATCAATCCGATGTTCCTCGGCTACGGCTTCGAAATTATCCATGACCTTACGGACAAAGGACACGACATCCACACGTTGCACCTGCATCTTCATCTTCTTGTTCTGAATCTTGCGGAAGTCCAGAATCTGATTGACAAGACGAAGCATACGGTTAGTATTCCTCTCTACCACCACCAACTGTTCACGGACGTCCTCCGGTAACTTATCATTCTTCAAGACTTGTTCAACGGGACCCGCAATCAGCGTCAGCGGCGTACGAAGTTCATGGGAAATATTAGTGAAGAAACGCAGCTTTATATCCGAAATCTGCTGTTCTATGGATACCTCATGCTTCAACCGATAAATAGTAAACAGGATATAAACTGCCACAAGAATGATAACTAGAATCAACAGCACATAGAGTACGTATGCCACCGGAGTTTCCCAAAACGAGGGAAGAATGACAATATCCAGCACACGTTCATTCTCTACCCACACACCATCACTGTTTGTAGAACGGACACGAAGCACATACTCCCCTTTCGGAAGATTCGTATAAGTCACACTACGTTGCTTGTCGGCAAAGGTCCATTGTTTTTCAAATCCGTCCAAAATGTAGGCATACTGCACATTCTGCGGATTGGTATAATCGAGCGCTGCAAACTGTACAGAGAAGATATTCTCATCGTGCGAAAGCACCAGCTGCTCCGTATCATCAATATCTGCCTGCAACAACGATTGTTCCCCGGGCACAACATCCTCATTGGCTACTGTTAATTTAGAAAACACGATCGGAGGCACATAACTACTCTTACGGATAGAATCCGGGTTGAAGATAAAAACCCCTCCACTGGCACCGAACAGCATATTGCCTTTCGCGGTCAATGTGGAAGCCGCCTCACTAAAACGTACTGGGAAAGTTATACTACGCTCATCATAACTTTCAAACCGTTCTTCGGAGGGGATGAATTTACAGATTCCATTCTCCGTACTAATCCATAAGTTCTGTTTATCGTCCTCGCGAATGGAAAGCAGTACATCCGAAGGAAGCCCGTCCTGCACCGAGTAAGACTTAAACGCCCCATGTCCGTCTTCACTGATAGAGATCAGTTTGTTGAGTCCGCCACCAAAGGTAGCCAGATAAAGTTCCTTATCCGTAGTGGGGATAATCCAGTGCACATCATTGTTACTCAAACTTTGTGTATCGTTCGGCATACGGGAGAAGTGATAGAACTGTACATCTTCCGGTTTCTCGAAATTCTCGTCAAAGGCTACGGCACCCGTCGTCGTTCCCACCCACAAACGGCCGTTATTGTCGGAAGTGATAAAACGAGCCTTGTAGCAGGGATCAATAGGATAACCTTTCAAATGGTTACGGTGATTGATAAACAAAACCTTTCCGTCCTCATTCTCCGTGAGATAATTGATACCACCGGCAAAGGTAGCCGCCCAGATTCTCCCGTTATGATCTTCGTACACACAATACACATTGTTATCGCTCAAGCTATACATATCATCCTCTTGGTGAAGATAACGGGTCAGCTTGTACGACATTCCCGAAGGAGAGGTTGCCTCGGCACGGATCAGCCCGTCACCTTTTGTCGCAATCCAAATCACTCCTTTCGAATCCTGAATGATAAAATAGGCTGTTCCCTTCACGGGAGTGCCGACAGTGGAAATTATGCCGTTTTCCGTCAGATATCCCTTATAAGTTCGATCGGCGTCATATATACGAAGTATACCGTCCTTCACACCGACCCAGAGATTCCCCTGTTTGTCTTCACAGAGGGCACGTATCTCATTATGCAGTGATTCATATTCCTGCGGTACGGGAGTCATCATCGAAAAAGGAACATTACGGTAAGTCACCTTTTCCAATCCCTTGGAATGGGTACACATCCACAAATTCCCTTGTTTGTCGGAGAAAGCCGAGTGAATCTTATTGGAGAAACGCCAGTCACGGCTGCCCAGTCCGTTATAAAAAGGAACCAGCCGCTTCTTCTGAGGATCAAAATATGAGAAACCACCTCCATACGGGTGTACCCACAGATAGCCGTTCACATCCTCATGGATATGAAAAGCAGGACGCGAACGTTCAGGATTACTATATTCAATAAGAATCTGCTCACGCGTCACTACTCCGGTAAACGGATTGAAATGAGCTACCACACCCGGTTCTTCCTGTTCGAACCAGACTTCCGAAGAACGGTCTACATAAGCCGATAGAATGGGTTTGGCAGGTAACTCCTTGCAAGTCAGAAATGAATAGTGTACCGATGCTTTCGTTTTCAGATTACAGGTAAAGAAACCGTCCGAATCCGTAGTGATGACCGACATATCCGGTGCAACCGTATGAATGGAGGTGATCCGCCCTTTGGTCGGAAGTTCGAGCAATACAAATTCTCCGCTTCCTTTCTGATATACCCAGACACGTCCGTGGTCCGAAGCAAAGCAAATATCCTCATCACGTTCCTGCACGGCATAGAAAGCCTGGTTCATTCCGCTAAGCTTTCCTTTGGTTTCCGTAAAATAAGAAACAGGTTCTTTGTCTCCTGGACGAATCATGCCCAACCCGTTGTCTGTCAGCAGCCAGTCATTACCGGCTTTGTCCTGATGTACTTTAAACACGTGTAAAGAGGGAAACAATTCCGTCTTATTGGAATAAATATCCCATGTCAGCCGATGATTCTCGTCGGGATGAGTCAGAATGCGAATCGCACCGTCGTTTTCAGTCAGCAGCCAGACAGTTCCGTTCGGCATTACTTCAATGGTATGTACATTGAATGCACTCCCCTCCTCACCGGCTGCGGGCACTTGCTCGAAAGTTTCCGTTTTCGGATCAAAGCGATGAACGCGGTTGTCATAGGTCAACAGCCAGAGAAAACCGTAACGGTCTTCATACATACGGTCCGCCCGATTATTGGTCAGACTGATGTAATTTCCCTGTCGTGCCTTGTAAGTTTTGAAAGTGTACCCATTAAAACGGTTAATACCATCCCAGGTGGCAAACCAAAGATTGTCTTTATGGTCCTGAAGAATGCTCATGACTGTATTTTGCGACAGTCCGTCCTCAGTAGAGTAATGGGTGAAAAAGCAATGCTGCTGTGTATGTGCCGTGAACACAATAGCTAGCAGGAGAATCACTGAAAGTAAAGTTTTCTTCATCATATCACTTGGTTCTGTGGCGTAAAGATAGAAAAATAACAGGATTTTAATACTATCTTTACCAGCTATTTAGCAGAATCAGGTTATTCAATAAAACAAGTTTTCAGTTTCAGGCATAAGAGTTCAACGTTTTACATCTAACAGATGATTTCCGTTTTTTACCGGATTCCACCCGTCATCACCGGCCAGCACTGTTTCTATCTCATATCCTTTAAGAGTTTTCAACTGATGGGAGAAAGCGGCACGTGCCTTCGGATTGGCACCTTCGCCACGACTGTCATACTCTGCATAAAAAGCAGTTTTCTCGTTTTCCTTCTTCCCCCAGTTGTTCCAGCCTTCGGGAAGGACGTGCTGTCCCAGTTCGCAACGGACAAATACGGCTTGGGCATACGGACGCCAGGGACGGGAGAGATATACTTTCTTCGCTTCAGGTGATGCGGTGAGCTTACAATCATAGAAGACGTAGCCATACTTTTTCCCTTGGTCGGTAGAAGGTGCGGTCACATAGCCGTCCCGTTTGCTGTGAATGTGGCAACGGTTAAAGACAGCCGTAGACCAACCGAAAATGAAATCAACTGTTCCTTCGATGTAACAGTCCTCATAATATTGACGACTTTGCTTGCCGTAAGTATAGAGGGTATCCTGAAAACCTAAAAAGCGGCAGTTCTTGAAGAAGGCACGGTCGGCGGAGACAAAGCAGGCAACTGCCTGCCCGACGGGACCGGCGGAGTTCTCAAAAGTGATATTCTCTGCATAAAAGTCCGGTGCATAAATGTAGCAGCTCGATGAACCGGAAGTTCCCATGTTCTCGCCAAATACATTTTTCTTGTTGGCGAAGTCGTCATTGGTCAACGTCGCGCCTTCTTCTCCGATCAAGGCGACATTAATCTTGCTTTCGGGGATGATAATCTTTTCTTTATAAGTACCTTTACGTATCAGAATCGTGGTGCGGATGTTCTTACGGAAATCGGGAACCGCATTAATCGCTTCCTGAACGGTGAAGAAATCACCGCTTCCGTCTTGTGCCACCACGTAATCATAGTGGCGGATATATGGTGCCAGTTCCGGAACTGCTTTGCCGATTGCCTCTACTGCCAACTCGGCAATCACACGTGCACCATATACATTCAGATGAGTATTGTCTTCGCGGCCTTTCGGGAAGGCGGGAACCTGATCCGGTTCGACGAACATGAACAGTTTCTTTGACTCTACCGGGCCGAGTCCTTCCACCAAGTCGTGTGTTATCTTATTCATATCAATAAATGCAACTCCGAGTTCTTTCGCCACATTACGCGGAGAATCCAGATAAGCTCCGTGAGTATCGAATAAAACGGTTCCTTCTTTGGGCGGTTCACTTTCCCCCGGTGTCCGGCGGACATCTTTTAAAATGGAAGTGTCCTTAGGCTGAACAAAGTTACGGCGGACAATGGAATTGAACAATACGGGGATTCCCCCTTTGGCTCGAGTCTCGTTCACGTAGCGACGGAGATGATCATCGAAGGTGGTTCCGGGATCGGTATGGCGGGTGGGATCAGCTTTTTCATCATTGTGCCCGAACTGGATAAAGACATAATCTCCCTTTTTCACCTTAGAAATGACTTTTTCCCAGCGGCCTTCACTGATAAAACTTCTGGAACTTCGACCATTGGCAGCATGATTATCTATCCTGATATCCTCGGAGAAGAATCCGGGAAGTACCATTCCCCAGCCACGTTCGGGATTTCCTCCGTCCAGTTTCTTATTGGCCATAGTAGAATCTCCTATCATAAAGACAGTTACGACCGGTTTATCCGCACGAAATGCGGAACAGAGGATAAAGGCTGCTACCAGTAATCCTATCATTTTAGCCCCTAGTGTTTTCATATTCTTCACGCTCTTTTAGTTCTTCTTCGTTTTATCTGCCACCTGCAACATTTTGTCTTGCACCTGAACAAGTTCAGTTTCAAGGCTCTGAAACTTTAGTTTCAAGCGTTAGAAACTCTAGTTTCCACACGCAGAAACTCCAGTTCCCACATAGAGAAACTACAGTTTCCCCGCCTCGGAACCTGGATTTCGAGCTTAGGAAACAAAAGCTTCAAGCTCCCCAACCGATCGGACATCTTATCTGTTCCTATTTATAAGGATACCAATTGCTATCTTCTTTAAAGATATTCTCCGGTGTATACTTCAATACTTCTTTCTTTGTAAGCTGTTCGGCCCATGCCACACGTCCTTCAGTCTTTGCGCCTTCGCCCGTATTGCCAAATTCGGCATAACGGGCTGTTTTTTCATTCTCCGGATTCTTCCAGTTGTGCCAACCTTCGGGACGGATATGGTTTCCAAACTCACAGTTAATAAAAGCTGTCGCTGCATACGGACGCCACGGACGGCCCAGATAGACGCTGCCCGCCGGGCAGTCCGACACGAGATCGCAGTTCCAGAACACAAAGCCCAGTCCATCGGCTTTGCCCGAAGGAGCTGTGACATAGCTGTGAGGGATGTGGTTGTCCACCGTGCGGATGACGCAGTTTTCGAAGAGAGCGTCGCCGCCGCCGAAGATGAAATCAATGTCGCCCGCGATCTCGCAGTCGGTGTAGTACTGGGCGGTCGGTTTGCGGGGCGCAAGACTGCGCGGGCCGAGAAAGCCGTCCTTCTCCCGCTCCTTTTCGGGCAGCGGGGCGCAGAAGAGCGTGTCCTGACTGCCCAGCAGCTTGACCCGGCGGAACACCGCCCGGGTGCTGTCCACATAGGCCGCGACGGCCTGCCCGGCTTTCGCGCCAGGACCAGCATCGTTTTCGATCGTCATGTCCTCCACGCAGAGCGTTTCGCCGCTGAAAAAGGCGGTGTAGCTGCGGAAGGTATGGGTG
>ENA-OPEA01000701-OPEA01000701.1-human-gut-metagenome-genome-assembly--contig:-NODE-701-length-17084-cov-8.294674_pt1 | contig 17084 bp, 10 predicted proteins | sample MGYA00241623_ERZ501509 | MGnify/ENA primary metagenome ERZ501509 (study PRJEB25962, sample SAMEA2042571) | human gut metagenome | biome: human gut; feature: human-associated habitat; material: faeces... | reverse complement strand
GTATCGTCTCAGTAATACCTTCCCAACTGTGTACTTTTTTCAGGAAGAGGACACTTTAAGATAACATATTCTAATCATCTGAGACTATAAAACAGAATATCCACGTGGAGAATTTCGATTTTCCACGTGGATATTTTTTATTTTCCACGTGGGGGCGAAACAATTCCTCCGAAGTTTCATTTGATTCCTCCGAAGTTTCATTTCGTTCCTACGTAGGCATTTTTAATTTGCTACGTGGAGATTTGAGAATTTCCACGTGGGGATCTACCCATTCTAAAGGAAAATCGTATCGGAGCCTAAGAGATCCTGTCGATCACATCTCAGAGCGGTCCCCTTCGAACTCCTCAAAATAGGAATAAGTCTATGAAATGAAAGATCTAGGTCTGCTAGCGGAAGGGTAAGCCTCCCTCCCTGCGATAAAAACAATAAGAGAGACTCCCCCTCGGTTGGATCGTGTCCAGCTGTGGGGGAGTCTCCTTTTTTTCGTGTTGGGGAGCATGCTTCATCCTTTCGTGCGAATGCGATCGTCGAAGGCCGAGAGAGCAGCCTTGGCACCCTCGCCCATAGCGATCACCACCTGCTTGTAGGGGATGCTGGCACAGTCGCCTGCGGCATAGATACCCGCTACGGAGCTACGGCAGTGGTCGTCGATGATGATCTCGCCCATGCGGTTGCGCTCGACCAGACCATCGAAGACATCCGTATTAGCCTTGAGCCCGATCTGCACAAAGACCCCAGCGACAGCGAGTTCGAAGGGAGCACTCCCGTCACGAGGAGCTATGCGCAGTGCGGACACCTTGCTGCCGTCGCCGATGACCTCTTCCGTTGCCACGTTCGTGTGGACGGTCACGTTCGGTAGCTTAGCCAGCTGTTCCTGCAGTACAGTGTCTGCCTTGAGGCTCTCCATAAACTCCAAGACGGTCACATGCTTGCAGATGCCCGCTAAGTCGATAGCAGCCTCGATGCCTGAGTTACCACCGCCCACGACCGCTATGTCTTGTCCCTTGAAGAACGGTCCGTCGCAGTGCGGACAGAAGGCTACCCCGCGACCAATATGCTCCGCCTCTCCTGGCACACCCAGCTTGCGCCAGGAGGCTCCAGTGGCGATGATCACTTGCGGTGCTACGAGCGTCTCGCCGAGCGAGGTGACTACCTCTTTCTGGGTGTCGACAAGCTTGATCTGCTCGACATGTCTCTGCTCTAGTATCTCTACCTGGTAGTGTAGCACATGCTGGCGCAGATCTTCGGCAAGCTGCGTCCCTGTGGTGTGAAGCACGGAGGGTACGTTTTCGATAGCCGTTGTCTCATTCACCTGACCACCCATGCGGTCTGCCACAAGTGCCACGTGCAGTCCCTTGCGAGCAGAGTATAGTGCAGCAGCTGCACCCGCAGGACCACCACCGATGACGATCTGGTCGTACTCCTTGCGCTCTGCCGTGACGGACGATGGCTCCACTCCGACAGCTTCGGCTAGCTTGCCGAGTAGCTCACCCAGCGAACTCTTACCTATATGTAGCACCTGATCTCCCAGGTAGACCGTCGGTACGGCCGATATGCTTAGCTCCTTAGCTTCCTCCGTGTAGAGAGCCCCGTCGACCATCTCGTGGGTCACCCCCTCACCCGCTATGAGCGTGATCAGGTTAAGGCTCTGCACCACGTCGGGGCAGTTGGTACAGCTGAGCGAAATGTAACTGCGTAGATGAATTGGTTTGCGTAGTGAACGGATTTTGTCGCAGATAGCCACATCGGGGAGGTTCTTCCCCTGACCATCCGCATTGTATATGGCCAGTATCAGACTGCTAAACTCATGCCCCGAGGGGATTGCTCTAAAGGTTATCCCCGTGGGCTGGTCGTCACACAGTATCTCCACGCTCAGCTTGTCGCCCACGCTCATCTCTAGCGATATTTGCGGAGAGGTCGAGGCGAAGTCGCCGAGGAGCTGCTCTAGCTCCCCGTAGTGGTCACCCTCGGGAGCCTTCGCTCTAAGTGTGTATCGATGCTTTAGCGAGGCAAAGATGCTTTGCAGTTGCTGTAAGGTATCTTGGTCTAGTCTCATGATTGTGCTGTTTTTTAGAAAGAGTAGAGGGCTGTGCCGCTCGTGTGAGTATACGACACAACCCTCTCGTCTTGATATGTAGATCTAGGTGTTAGATCTTACCAACTAGGTCTATGCTAGGCTTGAGGGTGGCATCGCCTTGTCTCCACTTAGCGGGACACACCTCGCCTGGGTGCTCATAGATAAACTGAGCCGCGCGCACCTTGCGCAGTAGCTCCTGAGCGTCACGGCCTATGCCGTTGTCATGGATCTCAGCCACACGCACTTTGCCGTCTGGGTCAATGAGAAAAGTGCCACGGTAAGCCTGTCCAGCCTCCTCGATCATCACGCCGAAGGCACGAGCCAGCTCGAAGCGCATATCGGCCAGCATCGTGTACTGAACCTTCTTGACCGCCTCGCTAGCATCCTGCCAAGCCTTGTGAACGAAGTGCGAGTCAGTGCTCACAGAGTAGATGTCTACGCCGATCTGCTGAAATTCAGCATAGTTGTCGGCGAGGTCAGCTAGCTCCGTAGGGCATACGAAGGTAAAGTCGCCAGGATAGAAGAAGAGTACACTCCAGCGCCCCTTGAGATCCTCGTTAGAAACCTCGTGAAAGCCCTTGGACTTGGTATATGCGGGTACTTTGAATTCTGGTAAGCTGCTATTGATAATAGGTTGCATAGTCATTTGCATTTGAGTTTTAGATAAAGATTGATTGACGTTGGTCGGACATCCCCACCAACAGCCACAAAGATAGGCGTAAGCACTTGAAATAAAAAGTAAACCACATACCTAGAACAAGGTATTTCCCCCTAAGGCGAGTAGTTCCCTTCGTATGAAACTGAAGGTTCTTCCGTATGGACATAGACTTCGCCCACGGAGAAGAAAGCCCTACTTCCGTAGAGCCTCCTAGATGGCTATTTAAGGTTTGCTAAATGAGAGCCCCTCGTTGGCGGAATCGGTGAGACGAGACTCGCTATTGATCGTCTGACGGCTAGAGCTCTTGAGGCGCTTATTGCCTAGCGTACAACTGATGCTGAGCGTGACCTTCGGACTGTACCAGTTCTGGACGAAGGCTATCGGCTGGGAGAGACCCATGATCTCGCCCCGTGCTACATTGCTATTCAGCAGGTCGTAGCACGAGAGGGAGAGCTTCCAGGAGGCGATGCGCTTGCTAATAGATAGATTGATCCACCACTGGCTCTGAGTCTTGTAGACTCCGACAAACAGCGGACTGTAGTAGGTGACCTGAGCGTCAAGGTACCACTGAGCAGGGAGGTTGAGCGACTGCTTGTGCTGGAGATAGTATGCGTGAAAGGTGCGGTTGCACTCGCTCCCAGCTATAGTCCCCCTGTCACGCTGCAAGTGCCAAGCTAGATAAGTGGTGGCGATCCACTGCAAGCCGTTGTCTCGGTAGATGATAGGTATGGGTGCCCCCGCTACGATGCGCAGGTAGCGACTGTAGTCCAGGTTCCCTTTGGTAATGGCATAGCCTCCTTGATATGGTGTCAAGTACTCAACGATGGGGCGCTGCTCGTTGGAGAGGTTTACCTCTAGCATCGCAGCCCGTCGGTAGCTGTAGTTGAGCGCAAGGTTGTGGCGCATACTACTCTGCAGACGATCATTGCCGACACGATAGAGAAATCCCGCATAGGAGGCATACGGCATCAGATCTCTTAGCGCAGGACGCTGGTAGTAAGTTTGCAAGGAAAGTGCTAGACGATGGTTGCGCGCTATATCGTAGGCCACGTTGAGGTAAGGTTGCCAGCGCACAGCTTGGTCAGATAGTAGGCGAGTCCCCTGAGCTTGGCTCGTGCGGTGGTCGTAGTTGAGCTGTACTCCACCGTAGCTGTCGAGTGCTCCTTTGTGGTAGCGAAGCGTGACGTAAGCCGAGCTGTTGCTCTCATAGTATCGCTCATTGACTCCGCTGGGAGCTGTGGGGGCTTGTGTCGCAAACCAGATGTTGTTTTGCGTTACCCCGAGGAGTCCCAGTAGTGAAGGGGTAAAGCGGTAGGTATAGTTCGTTGATAGGCGGAGGTAGTGATACCGATCTTGTAGCTTGCTGTCACTGTGAGAGTAGGTGCGATGATTGCTACTAGAGGTGTAGTCGGCATAGCTCTTCCAGATCCAACGATCTGCAGAAAGGGAGTGATAAAGGTTGACAGCCCCGACCATACGTCTCATATCGGTGTGATACCCCCGACTATAGTCTATATGCTCATCTGAGAGCGATCCGTGCAGCCGTATGTCAAAGAGCTGTCGCGGAGAGATCTGCCACTCAAAACCCGCCTGCACAGCCTGTCCACGATGAGGCGATGTGCTCGTTGTGTCAGCACCCAGTGTAGTCGTGAGAGACTCTATACGACGATTGTCAAAGATTTGGTACGCTATGTAGCTTCGCTTGTTATCCTTATTATAGTTGAATCTGAGCCGACCGCCCTCCGAGATTTTCCTCCGATAGCTTGCGTCGGCCGAAATGAAAGCACTGAGACCCTCTCGTGGGTTTCCCTTTGTGACGATGTTGAGGACGGCACCACTCTGCACGCCATACTCGGGCCCTGGATGGCGAATGAGCTCTACATGCTCGGCATCCTCCACGCTCAGAGAGCTGAGGTAAGCTTGGACCTCCTCAGGGGAGAGACGCAGTATACGACCATTGACAGCTACCGTGAGTGTGTAGAAGCCATAGACAGAGAGCCCTCCACGCTCCTCCACCTGTACCCCTGGGATTAGCTTGAGCCCGTCCAAGAGGTTTCCGCCGATGGCTGCAGGATTAGCCAAAAGGTTATAGCGAGCCACACCGCCACTGTATGTGACAAACGGACGCTTGGCAACTACGACCACCTCATCGAGTGCTTGAGCGGCAGACGCTATGACGATGCTCAGAGGGTTTGTAGGCTCCTTGCTCACCTCTACATGATTTCGCTCAGGGGTATAATTGAAGCCGAGGTAAGAGACTCTATACGAATAAGCTCCTAGGGGTAGCTCTTGGTAAAAGCGCCCTTGCCCATCACAGACAGCGGGGAAGCAGTGCGTGGAGTCCTGACTGCTGGTGAAGAGAACCACAGCATTGACCAGTGCCTCGCCCGTTGTCGTGGTTACCTCCCCAGTCACGGTGCCGATGCGCTCTTGTGCGAGCGATGCCACGGCTGAGGCCACCACGAGGAGAAGTGAAAGTATGAGTCTCACGAACGTCGTCTTACGATCCTTCGCAGGGAAAGGGCTTTCGGTCATCGCTTCTTGTTGTCTTGATAGAGAGCTATAGGTATCTGAGGGGGGCTTACGCAAAGAACAGAATCCCACCCCAGGACACTTTCTTTATACGCCTGCAAAGTTAGATAGGCTTTACGCTCTGCACAATACCCGAAAGGGTAATTCTGTGCCTCTATCCAATGTTTACGACTTTCTGAAATTTCGCAAATCTCACGAGTAACGCGTTACTCGTGAGATTTGCAGGGGAGGGTTAGAACCACTTGTCGATCTCCTCGGAGGTGAGCGAGACCATGATAGAGCGTCCGAGCGGGTCGAACTGCGAATTGGGCGTCAGAAAGAGGTCGGAGATGATCTGACTAGGCTGCGCAGCGCGTGCGTGGAGTGTGTGGCGCACCAGTTCACTGGCTTGGCGAAGGGCTTCGCTGGAGAGGAAAAGCTGCGCGAGCTGCTCTGCCTGAGTGAGCTCTGTATTGGTCTCTTCACGCTCTAGCTGATCGAGGTACTCGCCGAGTGTCTGGGTGATCATATCAGCGACGCCGATGGGGCGGAGCGGCTTGGGTACAGAGGTGATGAGGTAGACGTTTTCGTCTGTGCCTGTGGAGGCTTCTTCTTGCGGCGTGATCTCGAAGCCAATCTGTCGCAGGCTTTCGACCAACTCGTGATGCATCGGGTAGATTTCGCTGGGTAGCGATAGCTCCTCGGCAAAGAGTAGCGGCTGCGCCTGATCGGGCTCGAGCGTGAGGGTGGCTATCTGCTGCTCGTAGTAGATGCGTAGCAGCGCGCGATCAATCTGTATGACCGCAAGACGGTCGCTCATCGTGGTAAAGAGGTAGCGCTCCTGAAAGGTGTAGACCAGGTTGGTGCTATTGGCAGCTGGTTGAGGGGAGCTAGGAGATACCGTAAAGAGTGGATCTATCGCTGTGGGGGCTGCTCCAGAGGGTTGGCTTGTGGAAAGCGTTGACTCGCCTCGTCGCTGCTGGAAGTCGTCGATGAAGTTTTCCCAATGAGCGGGAGAGCCACTACTCAGCGGGGAGAGTGGGTCGAGGGGTTGCTGATCGTCTGTAGAGATCGCCTTAAAGGGGTTGTACTCAGGGTCTATCTGCACGGGCGGTGGCTGGAGCGTACTGCTACTCTGTCGTGTGGCATCGTAGGCTGGTATCTCGATGAGCTGGTCGGTGCTAAAGGTGATGGCGGGCATAGCACTGGTGGTGCTGAGGTGCTCGCGTAGCACTACCATGAGGAGCTTAAAGATAGCCTGCTCATCGAGGAACTTGATCTCCGTCTTGGTCGGATGTATATTGACATCAATGCGACTGGGGTCTACCTGGAAGTAGATAAAGTAGTTGGGCTGGCTACCTGGCGCGATGAGATCCTCAAAGACGTTCATGACCGCACGGTGGAAGTAGGGGTGCTTCATATAGCGTCCATTGACAAAGAAGAACTGCTGGGCGCCTCTGCGCTTAGCATCTCGTGGCAGGGTGATGAAGCCTGAGACGTTTGATAGCGGCCCTTGGTACTCGATCGGAATGAGCTGCTTGGAGTAGCTCTTGCCTAGGAGATCTACGATGCGATGCTGCAGGTCGCTCTTGGGGAGGTTGCGTATGAGCTTGCCCTCGGAGTAGAGGGTGAAGGCGATCTCGGGGTAGACCAATGCAATCCGCTCAAACTGGCGGTAGATGTGTCTCAGCTCTGTCTCGGAGCCTTTGAGGAAGCGTCGCCGTGCGGGGACGTTATAAAAGAGATTCTTCACCGTGATAGAGGTGCCTACCTCGGCAACGGTGGGGGAGGAGCTGATAACCTCCGATCCATTGATCAGGAGCTTGTAGCCTATGTCGCTGTCGGCCTGTCGTGTGACTAGCTCGATCTGAGCTACTGCCACGATGGAGGCAAGCGCCTCGCCGCGAAAGCCCATGGAGCGAAGCGTGAAGAGGTCGTCGACGGAGGAGATCTTGCTGGTGGCATGCCTCTCGAAGGCCATACGAGCATCTAGTGGACTCATACCGACGCCGTCGTCGATGACACGCATGAGCTCTTTGCCTGCATCTTGTAGCTCGATGGTTATCTGTGTGGCATGGGCATCGATAGCGTTTTCGACTAGCTCTTTGAGCATAGAGGCTGGTCGCTGGATTACTTCACCAGCGGCTATCTGATTGGCAATGCTGTCGGGGAGGAGGTGTATGATTTCGCTCATAGGAAGGAGAAAAGGGGACCCTGTCTGTAGTATAGTACCCAGACGATGAAGCCTAAGAGGATGAGTGTCAGGATAGAGCGCAGAATGATGCCCGAGCGAGCGTAGTTATCTATGCCTTTGTCTCGCTGCTTTTTGAGATGACGTGTGCCTCCGTAGAGACTCTCCGAGAGGCTCTCACGAAACGCTTCGCCAGAACCATAGTCGGCCTCTACTTGCTCTTTGCGGGCTCTGTCGGTATCGTCGCAAGCTGTGCTGCTGTCGGTGTGGGCTTCGGTATCGGAGCCTTCGGCAGCTTCGAGCTCTCGTCTGATCTGCTCGATGCGTCGCTGGAGTTGCTCCTTCTTAGGATCCCAATAGATGGGCTGGTGGTTGAAGCTGCGCGGTTGTCGTGGTCTGAATATGAGTCCCATGAGTATAGTGGTAAAAGGTGTATGTAGCTCTGTAGCGAGTCTGCGAGAGACTGTACGGAGCTGGTGTCGCTCTCTAGCGGGCGACGTATGTAGATGGAGAGAGGCGTCTCGGCTACGGCAGTCGTGTCGGGGACTGTCATCTGAACGTCTGCTGGCTTAGGCTTCTCGATGGCTTGCTGGTACTCCTTGTAGAAGGCTTGCCATGCGGCTAGTCCGTCGAAGCCTTGGCTCATTTTGCTGTTCTGATTCTGCAGGGTAGCGAGCGAGTCGGTAGATTGTAGCGGTGCTGTGCGGTCAGGGATAACATCTTCGGGCGTGAGCGGACGCTGGTCGCCATGCCACTCGGCACCACTCATCTGACGCAAAGCATCGGTGAGGTCTTGGATCGGGTGAATCGTCCCCTCCGCCTTACCATGCCAGAAGATACGATCGAGCTTATCATCGACAATGTAAACGTCCATTTGCGGGTTCTGTACCTGAGCGAGGGCATAGTAATGCTTCGTCTTCTCCTGCTGAAGGTAGTAGCGTGACTCTACATTGGAGCGATAGAAAGCGTGGTCAAGAGTACCTTCGCGAAAGTAGGCTTGGATCGTATCGGCCTTGACACGATCCTGCTTGATATTATCGATCCAGCGCACTGTCGAGGCATTTTGCCAAGCGAAGGCATGATCGATCGTGTCGTTAGCAAGGTGGGCATAGATGGTGTCACCCTTGAGCTGTGTCGAGTCGTTCCACAAGATAGGACTGCCAAAGAGCTTGATGAGCGAGTCAACGGAAAAGTAGTGTATAGAGTCCCCGATGGCCTGTATATCCCTGCGGTACAGGCGCACATCGTGGTACCCCTTGGTGTACTTGACCTCTAGCGAGTCGGTAGTGCCTGGGGACGGGGGCAGGTTACGCTTGATCCCCTCCATGATCTCGGCAGACATATATAGGGTGTCTTTCTCGGAGTAGTCCATGACGTAGGCTCGTCCTGTGGCGTAGACATAGCCGTTTGCCTCGTCCATATAGCCATAGTCACCGAAGTAGGTTACCTTGTCCTCTTGGTTGTCTATTACCACATCATAGTAGGCTTGGCTGATCTGTCTTTTCTTGTCATAGAGTATCGAGTCGCCCGTCATGGTACCATCGGGATGCGTAATGAGAGAGCGGTCGAGGAGGATGCTCTGCTCGGTGTTTGTATTGTAAAAGCCTCGGTCGGTCTCTATCCTGACAGAGTCTTTGGTCTCTATAAGGGTGGGGCTGACGATACGACAGATTGAGGTCTTCGTATTGTAGTGCAGTATGTCGGTGTCGAGGGTAAAGCGGTCGTTCTCTAGGTGTACTTCATTCTGAAAGAGCGCTTCATCAGAGCTGGTATTGTACTCACCATAGATAGAGGTGAGCGTGTTGACTGAGTCGGCAAGGGTCCCGAAGTTGTCGTAGTAACCGACCTGTTGGTTGCGATCGTAGAAGAGACTTTCGGTGAAGAGTGTCGTCACATTCTTCGTCAATATCACATTGTCGTGCAGCTCCGCGAGGGCGGTCATACCATCGTATAGCATCTCTCCAGCAGTGATCGAGATCGAGTCTCCCTCTTGTATATGCACATGACCGAAAGCATCAAAGGAATTGGTCGTCTCGTTGAGATTGGCACTATCGCAGGTCATAATCCAACTGCCATGCCTGAGACGCACATTGCCCGTTAGGATGACAATGTCTGGGTGTATGTCCTGATCGTGACTGAGTACATCGGCGTGATCGAGGATGATAAGACGCTTGCCTCGCACCATCGTAGGAGGAGGTGCTGGAGCGTCCGCTATATGAGTCGAGGGGTGTAGTCTTGCCGTCCCGCCCCATAGAGGCAGCCCCACAAAGAGTAGCACAGCGACCGCTAGCAACCCGCTGAGGGTGAGTAGTAGTCGCCGTGTGGTGGTCACTTCGCTAGGCTGATAAGACATGAAACTTTATAGTCTAATGGGCAGAGATGTGTGTACTCTATCGTCTCCCTGTAGAAGAGTAGGTACTACTTCTTGATCCAACCTGGATACTTGAAGTCGCACTGCTGATAGTCAGGGCTGATACGTATATAAGTACTCTTCTGGTGCTGGACGATCCACTTGTCGAGTTCTTTCTGCTTCTTGTCCTGCAGAGCTAGCTGCTTGATGAGCTGAAAGTCGGTAGCCATGTCCGCACGGTGACCAGAGATGCGCTGCTTGAGCTTGAGAAGTACTACCTGCGTATTGCCGTTTGCATCCTGTGATACGAATGCTGGAGAAATATCGCCTACCTGCATCTTGTCCACATAAGAGGCAAAGTCTTGCTGTAGCTCGGACATGGTAAAGAGAGCCGTGCCGTATCGGTCGCTCTCGTAGTCTTCGTTGAGGAGGAGACCAAAGTTGTTTTTCGTCTCATCGACATTACTGCATAGTACGACCGCCTCGTCAAAGGAGGTCTTGCCATTGCGTACCTGCACAGCGACAGAGTCTGCTTTGTTGACGGCTTGCTGGAGTTTGTCAGGAGCCACACTGGGCTTGAGGAGTATGTGACGGAAGTTGATCGTGTTGTCACGCTTCTCGATAAGCTGTACGATGTGATAGCCCGTGGCGGTGCGTATGATAGGAGAGACCTGCTTGGTGTCGGATAGTGCGAAGACTACCTGAGCAAACTCAGGCTCTAGAGAGCTACGAGCCACGAAACCATATTCACCACCACGAAGAGAGGTGCGGGAGTCCTGTGAGTAGAGTCGTGCGATCGTAGAGAAGTCACGACGCCCAGCGACTATATCGTCGGAGTAACTTCTGAGTTGCTCCTTGATCTGATCGATAGCTGCTAGCTCGATGTCAGGAGTGATCCGAAGCGCTTGTACCTCGACGACGTCTGGTATGTATGGCAAGCTGTCTTGTGGTATCTGAGCGTAGTAAGAGCGGATTTCTGTAGGTGTTACCGCCACTCCCTGGATAATCTTCTGCTGCATCTGTCGGACGATCTCATTATTGACCGCCATGATGCGCTGCTGCTCACGAATGCTGGAGTAGGGGCGATTGAAGTACTCCTCAAGACGCTCACGGGAGCCGATCTGCTGCACGAGGCTCTCCATAAAGTTGTCCACAAATCTGTCTACCTTAGTATTATCCACCGAGATACTATCGATCTTAGCTTGATTGAGGAAGAGCATCTGGACAGCTAGTTGCTCCGTGAGATAGCAGTCAGGGTTTCCCTCGAGAGGCATTCCCTGAGAGCGCATGTAGAGCTTCTGGTTTTCTATCTCAGACTTGAGGATAGGCTCATCGCCCACGGTCCATATAACCTCATCGACGACAGATCCTGCGGAAGTCTTTTGCTGTGGAGTCTGAGCCGTCAGAGGGAGGCTAGCCAACAAAGACAAGAGCATGGATGCTATCATCCAGCGTGCGGGTGATGTAGATGATCTATAGATAGACATAAGAGTTGTATTGCTAAAGTGGTCTTATTGATTGCAGGAGAAGATGATCATAGCGAGTCGTAGCTCCGCTTCACTATAGAAGTCTTCGTATTCGCTGATGAGGTCGTCTAGAGTACATCCTGGGTGATCTTCTAGATACTCTTTCAGCTCATCATAGCTATCCTCGCCTAGCTCGGAGGCTATGAGGTAGTTGAGCTTGACTTTGGTACCAGACTTGACGATACGCTCCAGCTCGGTGAGCAGATCATCGGTACTGATAGAGTGCGAGATAGCAATGTCCTCGAGGATCACCTGACGGTCTAGTTGCTGTACGATAGAGATATGCTGCTTGGTATTGTTAGGTAGTGTGCGGATCTTGTAGTCCTCGGGTCTCTCGATCTCATACTCCTCGACATAGTTACGTATGACACGGACGAAATCCTCTCCATATCGATCAGCCTGCTCTACGTTGATGCCCGATATGTTCTTAAGTTCAGGCAACGTAATCGGGTATAGGGTAGACATCTCCTCAAGAGCTGAATCAGGGAAGACCCCATTGGGTCCCAGCCCGAGCTTGATGCTGAGCTTCTTGCGCATGTCCTTGAGTATATTGTATAGAGCGGGGTCTGTAGAGGCTGTACGACCACGTCCTCCAGATACGGAGCTATCCATCTCCTCATCATCATCATCAAGATCCTCATCGTCATCCAGATCTTCCTCATCGGGAGTCACAATCTTGAACGAGGTCGGCTTCTTGATAAACTTCTTACCACTCGGTGTGACGCTCAGGATACCATATGTCTCTGTACTCTCGGTGAGGTACTGTAGCACCAATGCTCGCTCTACGACCAGCTCCCATACATCTCGTGAGTAGTCGCTACCTATGCCGTAAGAATCAAGTTTGTCGTGATGAAAGTCCTCAATAGGAGCGGTGTCGCAACCTAGGATCACGTCGATGACGTGATCTTTCTTAAATTGTTCTTTGAGCTCCAAGACCGTTTGGAGCAGTTGTTTCAAAAGCTCTTTAGCCTCCATTGTTTGTCTGTTTTTTGCACAATTGTCACACGCTCCACAGTTCTCCTGGTCATATCTCTCTCCGAAATAATAGAGCAGATATGCCCGTCGACACATGGGCGTGAGTGCAAAGGTAGAAGTTTTTGCGAGTAATTGCCTACCTATTTCCTGCTCGGCGATAGGTTTTCCCTGCATAAAGTTCTCCAGCTTCTGTATATCCTTCTCATTATAAAAGGCTAAGCAATATCCCTCGCCACCATCACGACCTGCACGTCCCGTCTCCTGATAGTAGCCCTCGAGGCTCTTAGGCATGTCGTAGTGTATGACGTAGCGCACATCGGGCTTGTCGATACCCATGCCAAAGGCTATCGTGGCAACGATCACACGGCACTCCTCGCTTAGGAAAGCATCCTGATTGGCCGAACGCTCCTTAGCGTCTAGCCCAGCATGGTAGGGGAGCGCCTTGATGCCGTTCATCTGAAGCAGCTTGGAGAGGTTCATCACCTTCTCACGGCTCATACAGTAGATGATGCCGCTTTTGTTGGGTCTCTTGCGGATAAATCGGATGATGCGCGCATTGACATCTTCGCCCTTCTTCTCTACACTGTAGTACAGGTTAGGACGGTTGAAGCTGGACTTAAAGATCCGACCATCGAGGATGCCCAGATTCTTGCGAATGTCGTGCTCCACCTTAGGTGTAGCTGTCGCTGTCAGTGCGATGATAGGTCTACGTCCTATCTCATCGACCACAGGGCGTATCTTGCGATACTCAGGGCGAAAGTCATGTCCCCACTCAGAGATACAGTGTGCCTCGTCGATCGCAAAGAAAGAGATCTTGACCTGACGGAAGAACTCTATGTTCTCAGCCTTGCCGAGTGACTCGGGAGCCACATAGAGCAGCTTCGTATCACCAGAGGAGACATCGTGGTAGACCTGATCGAGCTGTGCTTTATTGAGCGAAGAGTTCAGTACGTGCGCTATATCGTTAGATCCAGTCGTCTCTCGCAGGGCATCGACTTGATTCTTCATCAGAGCAATCAGCGGGGAGACAATGATAGCCGTCCCCTCCATGATGAGTGCAGGCAACTGATAGCATAGAGACTTACCGCTACCCGTAGGCATCAAGACAAAAGTGTCATGACCCTCTAGCAGGCTTTGGATGATCTCTTTCTGATTACCCTTGAACTCTTCAAAGCCGAAGATCTTACTCAGTAGTTCTGTCAGATTGTGTGTCATGGTTTGTGAGATTGGTCGTCAGGAGAGTCTTTGAGATGCGCTCTCCATAGGTGGATTAACGATTACATAAGAGGATGCACTGGGTTGTGTCAGAGGTAGATTTAGTTTGCTAGAGAGGCAGTCATGCTCGGGGTCACCTTAGAGCGGGCATACTGCTCTGTGATACGTAGCGTCTTACGCTTGAGAGAGGGTATCTCGTACATAGCGTCGATCATAATCTTCTCCACGATCGAGCGTAGTCCGCGAGCCCCTAGCTTTGTCTCGACAGCGACATGGACGATATACTTGAGTGCGTCTTCATCGAAAGTCAGTCGTACGCCATCCATCTCAAAGAGCTTCTGGTACTGCTTTGTGATAGCGTTTTTAGGTTCGACGAGGATACGCAGGAGCGAATCACTATCTAGTGCGTCTAGATAGGTGAGGATAGGTAGACGTCCGATGATCTCGGGGATCAACCCGTAGCGTCGGAGGTCTTGGTGAGTAATGTGTGCCAGCAGGTTGTTCTGGATCGTCTGATAGTCCATCTGCTGCTCCTTGTAGCCCACCACGCGGGTGTTGAGGCGAGAGCCAATGATTCGCTCTATGCCGTCAAAGGCGCCAGCGCAGATGAAGAGGATCTGCTGCGTATTGACCTGGATAAACTTCTGCTCGGGATGCTTGCGACCTCCATAAGGGGGTACATTGATGACACTCCCCTCGAGCAGCTTCAGAAGGCCTTGCTGCACACCCTCGCCACTCACATCACGGGTGATGGAGGGGTTGTCGCCCTTGCGCGCTATCTTGTCAATCTCATCGATGAAGACGATGCCACGCTCTGCGGCTGCTACGTCGTAGTCGCAGTTTTGCAGTAGGCGAGAGATGATACTCTCTATATCCTCTCCTACATAGCCAGCCTGTGTCAGGACAGTCGCATCGACCATCGCAAAGGGCACCTGCAGCATACGAGCTATCGACTGTGCTAGGAGCGTCTTACCGCACCCAGTCGGCCCCACCATGATGATGTTGCTCTTGGCAATCTCTACATCGTCTAGCTTAGAGCTCTCGTCGCTCTTTTCGCCCTTCTCTTGGCTAGCTAAGATACGCTTGTAGTGGTTGTAGACAGCTACCGAGAGATACTTCTTAGCATCAGTTTGCCCGATCACGTAGCGATCTAGATAGGCAGCTATCTCCTGCGGCTTAGGCAGCGACTCATAGGTGAGTGGCGCAAAGGTAGAGTTCTTGTCTCCCTGCTTCCTCGGCTCATTAGGGTCAAGCTTAGGTGCAGAGACCAGCCCGTTCTGATAGAGCAACGTGTAGATCTGCTCTGCGCAATCACTACAGATCTGCGCGGAGCCCTCGGCACCTATTAGTATAGGCACCTCGCTCTCAGGGCGATTGCAGAAAGAGCATCGACGCTCTATCGAGTTACTTTTCTTTGCCATCTGCCTTCTTGTCCTTCGCTACTTGCTTAGTAGATGTGAGTACCTTGTCGATCATACCATACTCTAGAGCCTCAGAGGCGGTCATCCACTTGTCACGATCGCTGTCTCGCTCGATATCCTCGACAGAGCGACCTGAGTGATCAGCAATGATCTTGTATAGTTCGGCTTTCACCTTGAGGATCTCCTTAGCAGCGATCTCTATGTCGCTCGCCTGACCCTGCATACCGCCCATCGGCTGGTGAATCATCACCCGTGAGTGGGGCAGTGCGTAGCGCTTGCCCTCGGCGCCCGCTACGAGGAGGACAGCGGCCATCGAGGCAGCCATACCGGTACACATCGTCGAGACATCACAACCCACATACTGCATCGTATCGTAGATACCAAAGCCCGCATAGACTGACCCACCAGGGCTATTGATATAGATCGAGATATCCTTGCCCGGATCTGCATTGTCTAGGTAGAGGAGCTGAGCCTGTATCACATTGGCGGTGTAGTCGTTGACCTCCGTGCCGAGGAAGATGATACGATCCATCATCAGGCGGCTGAAGACATCCATCTGCGCCACGTTGAGCTGACGCTCCTCAATGATCGTGGGATTGATGTAGCCTGTGGAGGCGGTTATGTAGTCGTTGAGAGCATTCGTATTCATCCGAAGATGAGCGTGTGCATAGTGGACGAAGTCCTTATTGTAGTCTGTCATATTGATGAAGCAGAGTTGAGTGATTTGCTATAGATTAGTAGTGGAGCTAAGCCTCACATTCGAAAGTTAACAGCTAAGCGAGTGAAGCGCTCCTAGTTTGATTCAGAAACAAAGATAACGCTATTTCTGCACATACGCCACACCCCTCACGTCGTAGATCCCGCAAATATCACGAGTGTGCGACTCGTGGGGACTCCCGGGACGAGTAACGGTTGTAGGGACGCACGGCTCGTGCGTCCGTTGTGTCAAGGCGAGACGCATAACCCAGTCATCATACAAACTGGACATCGTAACTTTTAACGGGAACGGACGCTCAGACCGAGCGTTCCTACATTTCGCTACACGTCGCGTGCGTCCTTACACTTCGCTACTCGTCCCGTGCGTCCCTACCCCAGGTTACACGTCCGATTACTCTGATACCTCAGATAGCTCTGATAAAAAGGACCTCGCAAGAGGTCCGACGCATCGTAGCCGTCGGTCGGAGGGGCTACAGCCCCGAACGACCGATGGAAAGGCGGACGTGGTAGAAAGTCGACCCCTTGTGGGTCGGACTAGACGAAGCTTACAGTCCCAGTCAGAGCGCTCTTATTATAGAACGCTCCAGTTTTTCTTCTCTGAAATAGTTACGTCAGCAGGGCTACACCTGTTTTTATCCCTTTTCTCAGGGGAGTTATCTACTAGCAAAATAGCACCACTACTCTTTCTCCTTCGATTGGGAAGACTATTCTCTAGCTTGTTCATAGCCTTGCCATTGATACGATTACTGTCGCAATAAAGAGTATTCAATCTAGCACACCTAGACACGTTCAAGCTGGTCAGTTGATTGTTGGAGCAGTAAAGCTCTGTCAAGGCGATGTTCTTTGACACGTCCAAGCTGGTCAGTTTATTCTCGAAGCAGAAAAGCTCTGTCAAGACGGTACTCTTTGGCAAGTCCAAGCTGGTCAGTTGATTGTCGGAGCAGTCAAGCTTTGTTACATCGCCATGGATGGTGATCGTTTGGCTGGTAAGGGTATAGTTTTTTTTATCCTTGCCTAGCTGAGGTAGTTCCTTGACACCTTCGATGGTGACGTTACCATTGGCCTCAATCCTCAGTTTGACTGTCTCTCCGACGGCCTTGGATGCGGTCATGGTGATGACGCCTTGGGCGAGGAGAGTGGTGGACGCTAGGAGCATGCCGAGGAGGGCGAAGAGCCAGATGCGTAGATGTTTGCTCATAATGTAGCTAGAGATTAGAAGTTAGAGATTAGGGGTTAGAAGTGGGGGGAGCGGTGAGGACTCTGACGTGTGAGTGATGTTTCCTGCGAAGTCATACCTTTGTTTCGAATTGTGCAAGGGGTTAGAAATTAGAGGTTAGGGGGAGACGTTACCCAGTAGGGACGCACGGCTCGTGCGTCCGTCCCCGTTAAAACCCTAACGCCGTTTCGCTTTGACACAACGGACGCACGACCGTGCGTCCCTAC
>ENA-OPEA01000699-OPEA01000699.1-human-gut-metagenome-genome-assembly--contig:-NODE-699-length-17142-cov-4.491368_pt1 | contig 17142 bp, 13 predicted proteins | sample MGYA00241623_ERZ501509 | MGnify/ENA primary metagenome ERZ501509 (study PRJEB25962, sample SAMEA2042571) | human gut metagenome | biome: human gut; feature: human-associated habitat; material: faeces... | reverse complement strand
CAGAGGAATCTGTTTCTCTCTCAAGCAAAGACCATATTTTAATTTTTGACTGCGACTTTTCTACATCAAACCACAACAGGCGCCGAGCAATAACTTTATTGTAAAACGTTGTTTCTCATTCCAATTCTACATCAAACCACAACTCGACATATGCTCGAATATGTACAGGACGGTTGTTTCTCATTCCAATTCTACATCAAACCACAACTCGCGATAACCATTCTCGCTCTTGCTTGTCGTTGTTTCTCATTCCAATTCTACATCAAACCACAACAAACGGCTTTCAGCGTCCGATTTCAACATGGTTGTTTCTCATTCCAATTCTACATCAAACCACAACATCATCGGCGTTGCCGCTGTTCGGCCGAAGGTTGTTTCTCATTCCAATTCTACATCAAACCACAACATCTCGCTCGAGGAAGCTCGATTAGAATTGTTGTTTCTCATTCCAATTCTACATCAAACCACAACGGCCATGCAAACGAGTACATCTTCGCGGTGTTGTTTCTCATTCCAATTCTACATCAAACCACAACGAAGCGGCGGCCGATGCCGGAACACTCCCCGTTGTTTCTCATTCCAATTCTACATCAAACCACAACTTCTCCCACGTCCCTTTGCCGGAAACCTTGGTTGTTTCTCATTCCAATTCTACATCAAACCACAACTCACCAAACGGATTCCTGTTAATGTCGGTCGTTGTTTCTCATTCCAATTCTACATCAAACCACAACTGAGACGATACGGATACGTTGTTACTATTGTTGTTTCTCATTCCAATTCTACATCAAACCACAACTGAAGTGGGGGAGGCTGTTGCTTTCAACCTGTTGTTTCTCATTCCAATTCTACATCAAACCACAACCACCGCGCAGGTTGGCACCGCGCAGGTCGGGTTGTTTCTCATTCCAATTCTACATCAAACCACAACAAAGTGATATGATGACAGTTTTTTGGATAAGTTGTTTCTCATTCCAATTCTACATCAAACCACAACCGGCAATTCGCGGGTGTACGGCAATGCGTGTTGTTTCTCATTCCAATTCTACATCAAACCACAACCTCGCGCATGGCAGTAATTCATATTCTGCACGTTACACATATGACACCGATGCATAAAACGTCCTGCCGCACACCGGGGAAGTTGGTCGGATGTAATTTCGTATTTCAAAGAGCAATATATCAAAAAAATTCCAGCTGCTGAGGCATCTCGGGCCGGGCCCGTTCGCTTTTCCCCCAATAGTTCCGAATCTCACTGTACTGTTTGTCCGTAACGCTCAGGATACTGGTATATCCGGCAGGCGGCATCGACTTCTGCACCCGACGGAGATGTACTTCCATATTCTCTTTCGAGGGGCAGTGACGCACGTACACCGAATACTGCATCATCGAAAAGCCGTCCTTCTCCAGGGCCTTGCGAAACTGAGTCGCATGACGACGCTCGGTTTTGGTATTGGTCGGCAAATCGAAAAACACGAACAGCCACATGATACGATATGCATTCAAACGGACTTCCGACATCCTGTCACTCCAACAAAGGGTAAACAATCTTCTTTTGCGTTCCAGCGAAACATTTCGCCAGCGATGCCGCCGTAAACGTCAGGCCGACATCCAGCGGACGCATCACCTTCTCGAAACGCGTATCGGCGAACAGTATCCGCAGCAGGGTCCCCTTGACCTCCTGCGTCAGTTGCGACTCGCCCTGCATACGGAGCCCGTACACCAATTCGTCCACAAAAGGACGATAAGGTTCCATCACATCGTCGGCCAACGGAAAGGCATTGTACCGGTTACGGTGGAAAATGCCGAACGCCGGAAACAGCCCCGACCCCATCAGCGACCGTGCGACGGCCGCCCGCAGAACCGTATATCCGTAATTCAGCAAGTTATTGGGAACATCTCCCTCCCGCATACGAACGAAATCCCGGCCGAACAGCTCTGCCCAGTAAATTCTGGCGGCAGTCCCCTCCCGGTTGTCCGCATCGCCGCTGCGGACATTCCGGTAATAGGGCTTCAACCGCTCCCCGTCTTTGCCCAACTTCTGCAGCAAGGCGGCCTGGTTTCGGATTTTCGCCTCGACGATTTGCCGCCATATCCCTTTTTTCAACGGCTCGCTCGCCTCGATTTGCGTCCGGTAGTTCTCGCCCTGTGTCCGGTTGGAATCGAGATTCATCAGCATGGCGTTCGGCATCCGGTCGTCGCCGCAGAAGATGACGGCCGCATTGTTATCCGAGAGCGCATTCAGCAGCGGCAGCGTCACGGACGTCTGTCGGTCCTCCAGCACCACCACCCCGATATCCTCGACCGGAACGGTCCGCTGCATGTCGGGGGCCTCCTTCGTACGGATAATCATCTGATTGTCCCGAAGACTCAGGCTATAAGGCGTCGAAAAGAACAGCGCGCGTTTCACCATGAAGCAATTACCGTTTGAATTTTACTTCCCCCGTAACCGTCAGTTCGAAGTCATAGCCTTCGACGAACATTTTAAAATTGGAAACTCTTATCCTCAACTTCGGAGCAGGATGGCGTGCATCGAAAACCGAAATTCCCATTCCACACTCCGCCGTAACGGCTTTCTGGTCCCGTGCCTCCTGATGAAACAGAAACTGGACACGACCATCCTGCGCCATTCCCACGACCTTGTACAACCTTTTAGCCAACTCTCCGACCGAACATTCATACAACTCGTCCGGGGAATTTTCATAAAACAACACCATCGTCCCCGTTTTCAAGAGATACTTGAGCGAATAACCGTTGACATCCGACAGCGGTACCAAATCGGGCCGGGATTCCCGGTCCGCACTCCGTTTGAAATAACGGGCCGCCTCCAGTTTATTGACGATTTCAAACGTCCGTTTCAACCTGCCCTGCCTGTCTCTGCCTTCGTAAATCGCCATGCAGTAATTCCCGTCGTTGACGACATGGTAATATCGCTTATACTCCTTAACGGATACATCGCGATGAGGCTTCAGGAGAATCGGATTTTTCACACCGGTCAATATCCGCACCTTCCGAATCGGTACATTTTTATCTTTGTTCATCCAGACAGTATGCTTCTGCGGGTCCATTGCCTCCTTGAATCCGAATGCTTCGATAGCCTCCTGCACTTTCCGCTTCACCGTTTCGTCCACGATTTTATCCACATCGGTCGGCAGTAACTGGTCGAGCGACTTGCGCACGACATACCGAATCTCGCCGTCTCGTTCGATGGCTCCATAAAATGTCTGTTGATGGAGAGCACCCCGGGCGGTATCGCCCTGCATGTATTTGACCTCTCCCCTGTCGTTCCGCTGCACCTTTCCCCGCACACGCAGCCGTTTCCGGCTCTGCTTGGGCATGTTATCGGGCGTGTGATGCGAAATGAGCAGCTCATCGGCCGTCGCCCGGACATCCTCGGTGAAGGTCGGCCACGGCTTGCCGCAACGGGGTTTATCCGCTTCCCCCCGCCGATAGAGTTCATCCTGCCGAACGTACTGCGCCCACAGGGCGTACTCCCGGCTTCCGATGCAGGCGATGGTAATGGCATCTATACAGTGGTGGACATGATTCACGCGCTCTTTCGCCGCATACTCCTCCTGCAGCCCCCACATCCTGCGGAACGCAGCCGTCGTAGCACCCTTGACCGTATAAACCCGGTCGAAGACTGTCTGCAGATAGAGCCGCGCATACCGGCCGATGATGCCAACATCCACACCCTGCCGATTGCTGAATCCTTCGGGCACCTCCGTCATGGTAAAGGCCTCGCACTTCCTGCGCCAGTAATCGAGGTGCATCCTCCAGTAGTGCCGGTCCTGAATGGCGAAATCCTTCGCCGATTTGGTCGTCGCACTCTTTGCGCGACGGTCCGCCCCCCAGACCCGATGCTCCAACCCCTCGATGCGCTCGAACCATCCGCACGACTCGACACAGGCCAATATCGCGGTATGGTTGGCCAGCTCCGACGGCAGTTTGTCGCGTTTTATATCCCGGTTGAATTCCTCTTCGCACAGCGTCTTGTTGTACTGCGCATCCTCTCCCCCACGCGAACGGGGGACGGTATGCTCGATGTCGTACCGCCGGCCGTCGCCGAGAAACTCGGAAATCCCGATTGTCTTCCCCGTATAAAGGGAACAATGCCCCTGCTCCACCCACAGACGGTATTTGAGAATATCCTCTTCGGAGGGCTCTATGGAATGTCCCGTCGCTTCGACATACTGTTGGCGAATCTCTTCGGCATATTTGCGGTTCTCAGCCTCCCGCTCCCGCTGGTAACGTTCGATGGCCTTCCGTTTGTTGGCGTCGTTCAGCTCGCGGGCGAGCTCGATATTGATTTTCGTGCCACGGTCAATCTTTCCTTCGCGCAGGAGTTCGTTCAGCAGTACGCGGAGTCGGAACAGGGCTCGCATGGCCATCGGATTCCGGACAGCCGGGATGCGCGGCGAACCCAGCTGCAGGAGACCCTGTCCGTTGGGAGACGCCGACGGATACGCCTCAATCATCGAAAGATGGTAAAGGCGCTCCAGCCGCTTCTCCTCTACGCCCCAATAACGCCGCAGATAATCGCGAATACGTTCCTCCTTCCGTGTTTTCTCTCCGTCGCCCAAATCATCCATCTGGGCGGAAATCCCTTGCTCCACTTCGCGGCGCCTGGCCGGGTCGGCATACACCTCCGCCGGAAGCACCTTTCCGAGGTTGGCAAAGAATACCGCCTCGTCGTAGCGGTATCCGCGCCGCAGGTAGGGAAGTATCTTGTTGATAACGTTCAGGCTCAGCGACGCATACCCCTGCGGCAGACGGAAGGCCGCCAGGGTTTTCGCATCGTCGGCTGAAAGCTGCAGTTTCTCCTGCAACCAGGCCTGCAACCGCTCCTCGTCCTCAAAGGCGAAGAGGACATGCCATACGTCGTTGAGTATCTGCTCCTCGTTTTTCCCGGCACCGAGCGTATACAGGCTGCAAATCTCACGCTGCCAATCATCTCCGAAAACCGAAGCGAAAAGGGCCGATACGGGAGACCCCGTCACCGTCGATTTACCGGCACAATTGAAGCGGTACGGCGCCTGCAGCAACTCGCCCCGGCAGGCATAGTTCCCTTTGCCCGCTATCTTTTTGGCAATGTCTTCGAAATCGAAATGCGGTTTGCTCTTGCGCAGGAACAGCGGACGGACAATCTCCACCTCCTCCGGCGAAAGGGGCCGCGGCTCCGCATCGCCGGGACCCGTAACCCGAACGTTGTTGATGAACTGGAGCATCCGGAACTCCTCGAAGCGCGGATGGGACACCGGACAGCGGCTCTTGTCCTTTTCGAAAGTACACTTGCCTACCAAGCCCTTTTGCGACTTGAGGGGCCTCTGATAGAAAATGGCTTTTTCCAATGCCTGTCGCAACTCCTCATCAAGCCGCTGTTTCCGGCAAATGGCACGAAACTCGGCCAGATAGTGCTCGTTCCGGGCTGTATAGTGTTTGCGAATCTTCTCTTTCCGCTGGTAAAGCCGGTAGAAATATTCGCCCAGATATTCGCACCCCGCAGCGGCCATGTCGGCAGAGAGGGTTTTAATCTCCTGCTTCACCTTACCCTCCTCGGCCTCGTTTCCCGCATCCTTGCGATTGCTCAGAAATCCGCGGCGCTGACACAGATGATACAGCGCCCTGCCCAGCACGTAACGTTCTTCGCGGCAGGCCAAATCGAGTTCTTCGGTCAGACACCGGAAGCGGTCGCGGTACGGGTTCCTGTCCGCATTGTCGTCGGTACGCTGCCAACGGATGAACGCATCGTCCAACGGATAAATCCCCTTACTCTGCCAGGCGTTCAACTGCTCCTCCGACAATGCGGGACAGAGGTCGTGCCGTACCAACACCCGCAACAGGGCTATCTTGCGCAAACGGCGACGGAAATAGTGCCGCCGTAGGGCACGGGCATCGGTCCTGTCCTGCACGGCCGGTTTCTCCTGATTCTTCTCACGTGCTACCCCCTCCTGAAAGATATCCACCCCTCGGTCGAGCAGCGTACATCCTTCGTCGTCCACCTCCACGATAGCCCATCCGAGGGAATTGGTTCCTACATCTATACCCAATCTTTTCTCCATAAATTGGCGGTTTTTCGTAAAAATAAGGAAAATTTTTGGATTTGTGCACTTATTTTTCCTATATTTGCAATGTAAGAACTTCTACATCTTACCACAATAAGGCCATGGGCCGCAGGTTTTAATACCTATGTCTCCGCGTACTCCGTGGAGACTTTTTTACGGTCTCCGGAAAACATCTGCCGGAACCGCCCATAACGGAGACACATGATGGAACAGGCAAAGACAACGGAGAGATGTGCCGACAGGCTGAGGCGCAACGGTTTTGAGGTGGCGACAGCGGCCGACGCACACGAGGCCGGCGAATACATCCGCAGCCGCATCGCCGAACTCGCGCCGGCGAGTATCTCCTTCGGCGACTCGATGACGCTCTACGCGACGGGGACGGTGGAGTGGCTGCGGACGCAGCGCACCTATCCGTTCATCGACACTTTCGAACAGGGCGTTCCTTTCAGGGAACTGATAGAAAGACGCCGGCAGGCGCTGTTATGCGACCTGTTCCTGACCGGCGCGAATGCCGTCACCCTCGACGGGGAGCTGCATTGGCTGGACATGATAGGCAACCGCATCGCTCCGATAGCCTTCGGACCGCGGCACGTCATCCTGACCGTCGGTCGGAACAAAATCGTGGAGGACGGCGATGCCGCCTTCAGGCGTATCCGTGAAACGGCCGCCCCGCGCAATGCGGCCCGTCATGAGGATTTCGACACGCCGTGCGTGAAAACGGGCCGGTGCATGGATTGTGCATCGCCCCGACGGATATGCAACGAACGGCTCATTCTGCACAAATGCCATCCGAAAGGGAGGATTACGGTGGTCTTGATTGACGAAGACCTCGGGCTGTAATATTCCTGCACGGAACGCAATCCCCGCATGCATTGCCGGCACACCGGAAGCTCCGCCGCGGAACGGGAAAAGGGCGGACCGCCGCAGCAGCCCGCCCACCGACAAATTGACCAACCTGCCGACGTTTAGTAAACCGTATTCTGGGGGTCGAAATTGCACCAGCCGCTCGTCCAGTTGGCGGCAGCGGTCTCATTCGGACCGAAAGCACCGATATAGTCCACTTTATCGAAGCCCGAAGCCACCTTCTCCTCCGTCCATGCAGCACCCGAAGCAAGCGGACTGTCACTGCCGGGGAAGACCACCGGAGCGGAAAGGCTGAGCGGATTGCCGCTGAGGCCGAGGTCGGAGAGGGCTGCGAACACCCTGTTTCCACCCTCCGCACGGTTGAAATAACCGTCGGCGAAACTACCCGCATCCTCATCGTCGAACTGGGAACCATCCTTCCAATACTGTGCATCCTGGTAATTCTTCACCATGCCGGCCATCACGCAGTTGGTTACGTTGAGTTTGCCCTGCTCAGCCCAATCCTGTGTGGTAGACCCTTTGTCGTTCTCGATAATCAGCCCTACCGGGAAAGCCGCTATGAGGGAGTTATAGATACTGAGCTGGGTATTGCGGCGCAGATGAAGCGCGGCCTGGAATCTCGCATCGACCGGGCTACCCTCGGCGCCGGCCTGTTCGGTATAGGATGCGGGATTGGACACCGGCCCGAACAGGCTAACGTTGGCGAACACGCATGAGGTGTAGGGTTCGGTAGCCGCACCGTCGCCGTTGTTGTCCGATTCGAAACCGTTGGAGGCCGACTTGTCCCCTATCCTCGGATTGCGCACGCCCATGGCGAACTGTACCTTGCCGCTGAAGCCGTTGTCGGTATCGAAATCATCGTCCCAACCCGAATAGGCGACGAGATATTTCGCATTCGCCGTACCGCCGAACCACTCATAGGAGTCGTCCCCCGAGTAGGATACCTGCAGGTGGTCGATTTTGGTACCGCTCCCGACCGAACCGAAGGTAATTCCGTTGATTTCATTGTCCGTAGAGTATTCGATACCGGGGAATTCCACACGTACATAGCTCAGCACGCCGGAATTGTCCGCCGGGTCGTTACCGCCGTGTTTGGAACGCACGCCGCCCTCGATGGTCTGTTCGCCGAGGTTGTTGGGCGCCTTGCCGAGCAGGATGATACCGCCCCAGTCACCGGGCTTGCGGCTGCCGGGAGCCTGGGCAGAAGTGAAGACAATCGGGCGCTCCGGCGTACCCTGTGCCATGATTTTGCCGCCCCGTTCGATAATGAGCGTACCCTGCGTAGCCTTGTCGCCCTTTATCACCACACCGGGCTCGATGGTCAGCGTCACACCGTCGGGCACATAAACGAACCCTTTGAGCGTATAGACGTTCGGATAGGTCAGCGTCATGTCGGAAGCGATTTCGAAATTATCCTTCGAACCGTCGCCCAGTTCGAACGTTTCGCCCTGCGGAGGATTCTCGCCGCCGTTGTCCGTATTCTTGTCGCAACTTACGGTAACAAAGGCCGAGAGGAGCATACATGCCACGGCGGCCATCTTGATGTTCTTTTTCATCTTTTTCTGTTCGATTAAAAATTGGTGTTTTCTCTATTGTCTGTCTTGTCGAATATCGTTCACAGCTTTACCGAGACAGTCAGCGATACGCTCTGACCGGGATTGTAGCGCCGGGTGACCTGTTCCCGCCGGTACATCTGTCCGTCCTTCTCGAACTTCGGGAACTGCTTGTACACCACGTCCTCCGAGAGAAGGTCCTTCACCGAACAGCTCAGCGTCACCCGTCGCCCTATCCTTTTCGATACGGAGAAATCGAGCACGTTGCGCGGCATTTCGTACGAATCGGGAATCAGCGTATTGGGGTCGGGATTGACGCTGTTGGACTTGCCCAGCCCCACTATCCGCTTGCCAATCCGGTTGTAGAGCAGCGCCACGTCGAGTCCGAGTCGTTCGGAACTGTAATAGAGTCCCGCGTTTATCACGTAGGGCGACTGTCCCTGCATGGGCCGGTCGGGTTCGGACACCACCTCGCCGGGCACAAAGGTCACGTTGCTGTATATCCACGCCGCATTGAGCACCAGCGAAAGGTTCGGCATACCGATAAAGCCGAGGTTTTTCCTCACATCGAGCTCCACACCCCAGCTTTGGGCCCGGTCGGCATTCTCATACATATAGCGGAGCGAACCGCCCATGTCGATATAGGTCCACTCTATCGGATTGCGGAAATGTTTGTAGAAGGCACCGAGGCTCACCGTCTCGCCCGGTGCGGGATAGAATTCATAACGCAGGTCCACGTTGTCGATGACGGCCGTCCTGAGGTTCTCGTTACCGGCTATCTCGCTGAAGAGGTCGAAATCGTAATAGACCGTAGGGGAAAGCTCACGCAGCTCCGGACGGTTGAGCGAACGCCCGTAAGCCGCCCGCAACTGATGCCGGTCGTCTATCCGGTAAGTGACATTGACCGAAGGCAGCAGATTGAGGTCGTGGTGCGTCTTGGTGGTCATCAGGATAAGTTCGGGTGCATCCGAACGGTCTCGCGTCAGCTTCGTGGTGTAGCTTTCGAGACGTGCCCCGGCATAGATATCGAATTTTCCGAGCGGAATGTCGAGCGCCGCATAAGCCGCTCCGTAATAGATGTCGGCGGTGTAGGCATTGGTCTTGCGGGTTATCTCGTCGATATAGACCTTGTCCGCTCCCAGCCATTCGGGCGACAGCATTTCCTGGAAAGGCAGCTTGAGATAATATTGCCGCTCTTCGGCGGAAAGGTTGTCGTAACGGTAGATGAACTCGCGCTGGTCGTAGCTGCGGTAACGGTACTCGCCGTAGATGCCGGCCTTCAACGTGGGTCGGATACCCCCCCAGGCCAACTGCTGCACATAGTTGCCGGAAGCCGAAGCGATGTGGTCGCCGAGGGTCTGGAAGTAGCGTTTGATGTTGTCGTTGCCCGTCACCACATCCGCCAGGTCATCCGTACTTCCGATACCGGCCATATTGGAGACGATGCGGCGGTCGGGTTCGTTCCGGTCGGCATAGGAGTAACCGGCATCCCACGTCACCGTCGCATCGGTACCGACCAGGTGGTGCGTGCCGGAGAACTGCCCCGTATAGGTCAGGCGCGAAGAGTACTGCATCTCGGTCTGTTCGAGATAGTACATGCTGCTCATGTCCTTGATGCCCCGGCGTTCGGTCAGACGGTTACGCCCCAATATATTGAGCAGGTTCTTGAACTCGATACGGTTAGAGGCGTCGAGGATGAACGCCCAGTTGTGCATCGCTCCGAGCCGGACATCGTTCGAATATTGGTTGTCATAATAATCGTCGAGATAGATGGGCGTGTCGGCGGCCGCGGAGTAGATGCCGTACCGGGCGTTCTTGATACCTTCGACTCCTTTAAACGTATTGCTGTATGTGACGACGGTGATGTTGCCCACGGTACGGCCGCGCTTCGTATCCCAGCGGCGGGCCATCGAGAAGGAGAGCCGCTGGTCGGGCATGGGGATAAAACTCCGGATGCGCCAGTCGTTGTTGAACCCTTCTCTCGTCAGCCTCGTTATCTCGTCGGGCGAAGTGACGAGGTCCATGTGCGCCGGAAACGAGCGGCCGAGCGGCCTCTTGCCGAGGTCGAAACCGAGGAAATCCGTACAGCTTCCGGGGTTCATGCGGAACTGCCTGAATTGCGTCCTGACATTGAACCCGGTCGAATAACCGACTTCGATGCTGTTTTCTTCGGGGATACCTTTGGTCACTATCTTGACGAAACCGCCGGAGAAGTCGCCCGGTATCTCCGGCGAGGGGGATTTATAGACCAGCAGGTTGTCAATCTGACTGCTGGGTATCATGTCGAAGGAGAAGGCACGGCTGTCTGTCTCGGTACTCGGGACGGCCAGTCCGTTTATCCATGCGTTGTTGTAGCGCTGCGACAGGCCGCGCACGATGATGAAACGGTCGTCTATGATGGTGATGCCGGGGACGCGACGGACGACTTCCGAAGCGTTCCGGTCGGGGCTTTTCGATATCTGGGCCGCCGAAACACCGCTCGTGACCTGCGGAACGGCCTTTATCGTTCCGAGCATGGCTATCTCGGTGTCGCTCCGCATACGGGCCTTCACGACCACCTCTTCGACCTCTTCCGAATCGCTTTCGAGGCAGACATCCACCCCCTCCACATCGGCGGCCACCCTGCACGACACCTCGATGCTCTTGTAGGAGATGAAACTGACGGCGAACGTATAATCCCCCGCGGCAAGGTTGTCGAGGCGCCAACGGCCCTCCATATCGGTTTCGGTTCCCTTGTAGGTATCCTTGACCATGACTACGGCGCCTGTCACCGGTTCGCCCGTGGCGGCATCGGTCACCCTTCCCGACACGGAGTAAAGCGGCTGCGCCGCCTCCGCCGCAAGGAAGGGGCACAGCGCAAGAAAAAACGACAGAATTCTCGGTGTGTACAATCTCATATCTTTATCCCGAACAATTATTTGACGCCGCAAAACTACCCGGAGCCCGTTACGAAAGCATTACGGCCGCTTTACAAAAAATAGAAATGTCCACAGGGAATGAAGCCGACGGAAAAAAGTGCGGCAATCCGCCGCGCGTTCGCTATCTTTGCAGGCACCGAGATGCCCTGTACCCGCTACATAACCGCCAGCCTGCCCGCCGGAGATTACCTCCGCAGCTACTGCGACGCACGCCGCATCGAGGAATATTGCCGGGCATGCGGTAATTACGGCCGGATATGGGGTTGTCCGCCTTTCGATACCGACCCGCTGGAACGACTTGCCGGCTACGGCCACATCCGCATCATCGGGGCGGTCGTAACATTGGACGCCAAGGAACGGCACCGGCCGGCCGCCGTATCCGAAGCGGCCGCAGCCGCCTATGCCATCGTAGAGGATGCCCGCCGACCGATGGATGCCCGCCTGCTGGAAGCGGAAAAGCGTCATCACGGCAGCCGGGCCCTTTTTGCGGGCAGCTGTTTGCTGTGCGGCCGGGGCGGCTGTCTGCGTACCGAGGGGAAACCGTGCCGTTATCCCGACCGGGCCCGCACTTCGCTGGAAGCCTGCGGGTTCGACGTAGCCCGCACGGCGAAAGAACTGCTCGGTCTCCCGCTGCGCTGGAGCGAAGGCCCCGTATTGCCCCCCTACTTCACGCTGGTCGGCGGACTGTTCACAAAAGAAAAGACGGAGGAATCGGAATGGACGCACGCATGAAAGCCGTCTTCAACTGGAGCGGAGGCAAGGATTCGGCGCTCGCACTGCTGACAGCCCTGCGCTCGGAGAAATACGACGTCGTATCGCTTCTGACGACGGTCAGCGGCGCCGACGGCCGCTCCACAATGCACGCCATTCCCGAACGGGTGCTCCGGGCACAGGCCGCATCCATCGGCATTCCGCTCTGCACGGTGAACGTAACGCCGGGAGGGGAGCCGGAACACGATACGCATGCCATGCGGCTGGCTGCCGAACGGTTCCGGGCGCAGGGAGTCACCCGTTTCATCTTCGGCGACATCTTTCTGCACGACGTCCGCACCTACCGCGAAGAGCGTCTACGGCCCTACGGTATCGAGGTGGTGGAACCGCTTTGGGAACTCTCGCCGCAGGAGGCCATGGAAGCGTTCCTCGCTTCGGGACTGGAGGCGGTCATCACCACGACCTGGGCAGAGCGATTGGGCAGGGAGTATATCGGCCGCAGACTGAACTGCGCGACGGTGGCGGACTTCCCCGCCGGAATCGACCTCTGCGGCGAGAACGGCGAATACCATACGCTCTGTTACGGCGGGCCCCTCTTCCGGCAGTCCGTCGCCTTTCGGCTGGGAGAACCCTACCGCTGGTCGCAGGAGGTCGGCATGGAGGATGGTTCGCGCCGTACCTTCTCCTACTGGACTGCCGACATCGCCTGACCGCACGCGACAGAGATGGTACCGACACGACACCAACAACGAACGATATGATAACGATAGTAGCCAGAAATGTGATAAGGGAGGGCAAACAGGAGGATTTTCTGAAAGCGGTACAGCCTCTCATCGAAGCGAGCCGTGCCGAACGCGGCAACGTCTTTTACGACCTTTACGAGGATGTGGCCGACAGCCGCGCCTTCTGTTTCATCGAACGGTGGGCAGACGAAGAGGCCGTCGCCGCGCATAACGCCTCGCCCCATTTCCGGGCATGGACAGCAGCCAAAGCGGAGTTCGTGGAGGCGGGTACGGTAGCCCGTTACCGCCAGCGCTGACTCTCAGCGGCAGGCCCGCGGTTCCGGCTGCAATCCTAATCTCCGGGGAGCTGCTCCTCTACGGAGTCCTTGATGTCGTCCAGCTCCACCAGCTTGTTTACGATGGCGTAAATCGTCAGACCGGCCGGACTGTGGATGCCGAGTTTGGCGGATATGTTGCGCCGGTGGGTGATGACCGTATGCGTCGATATGAAGAGCTTGTCGGCTATCTGCTTGTTGGTCATACCCTGCACCACGCAGGCGATGACCTCCTTTTCCCGTCCGCTCAGCGATTCGTGCCGCTTGTCGCGCTCCGGTTCGCTGACCAGCCGGGCGAGTTTGTCGTTCACCGTCTCGGCACTGTCGTACACCGATATGGCATCGTCGTAACTTTTCAGGGCGGCATGGTCGGTAAATGCAAACTGCAGTGCGACGCATTTCATGTCGGGATTGCCCGTATCCTTCTTGAGCTGCTGCAGCGGAAAGAGGCCGAGCGATGCGGGATTCACCAGCAGAATATCCGGATGCTGCCACGAAAGCACGTTCCGCAACTGGTCGATTTCGCTCACCTCGTAAATCTCGGCCTTCAGGTTCTCGGCACTCCCTATCACGGCGATGATGCCGCTGCGTATGATGACCGAAGGCTCCGCCACCGTTATCTTGACCGTAACGCTCATCCTTCCTCCTCCACTCTTTTCTCCAGTCTTCCGACTGCCGGGACGAACAGCAGGTCCTCCACGGCATTGTGGGAAGCGAGGTCGTTCTCGCAGTTGAAGATGTCGAACAGCACGTTGTTGATTTCGTTCGTACTGGCCGACGGGTAGTATTTAATCAGTATGTTCTTGAACTCCGTGAGCAGCGTCTCCACCTGGTCGTGGTGCCGGCTGAAGATGTCGATGCTGTAATCCTGCTGGCGGCGCCCCTCCAGCAGGGCGCGTACGTAGGGGAACACCACCTCCTCTTCGTAGGCCATGTGGGTATGGACACCGGCCGTATAGTCGTCGAAATATTTCATGATGGCCCGCGAAAGGTCGCTGCCCGTCCCCACCGCCGCAGCGAGTTTCTCCCGGATGGCCGGCAGGCGGAATCCGAGAAAGTAGTCGTGCGAGTTGTGCAGGTAGGAGAGGAGACCCTCCATCGAGACCTTGTCGTAGGCATCGGCCGGAATCTCATCGTAAAGCATCATGTTGGTCACGATGAGGAAGGTGGAGGTATCCACGCCGTTGGCACGGCACACTTCGCCTATGGAACTCTCCCCGAAACCGAGCCCGATACCGAAGCGGCTCATAAGCAGTAATATCCTGTAGTTGTCGCTGACCAGGTCGCTCATCGGGTCGTCCTTGGTATATTTTCCTGTTCTCTGCATGGCGTATGTTGTTTTCTGCAAAGATAACATTCCGTCAAAATAGACAAAAGGCCGGCCGCGGGGGCCGGCCTTACCGACTTTAAAGAAATGGCTAAAAATCTTTTTATCTGAAGACAAAAGTAGGGTGTCCGCCTGGCTCCGGCAATACCTAAAACACGTGAAAAGAATCGGCCGGCGATACCTACTTTGTCGCTGCCCCTCCGGGAAACCTGCGCAGCGAAACGCACGCACAAAAAAAGGTGCACCGAACGAAAACCGCCCGGCGCACCCGCCTGAAAAATTTTATGAAAACAATCGTGTCCTATCTCGCCGGTCCGACGTACCAGTTGATGCCCTCGACCACCGGACCGCCGGTATACAGCATGGCGCCGAGGAACCTGTCCTTGCTGTCGGGCATGTAGGTGATGTAGCCGGCCGGAACCAGAATACCGTACGTGGACTCTATCCATTCGAGGGCGCTCCCGAGCACGATGCCGTTCTCGATATCCACCACCTTGCCGGAATTCGGCCCGAACGTGCTGTCAACCGTAAAGCCCAGGCCGTCGCTCGTCGCCGAAACGCCTCCGCCTCCGACGAGCTCCTCGAATATCACCGTCTTACCGGTTTCGGTGTTGAAAAAGGCCGGGTAGTTCGTTTCGTTCACCTGACCGGTTTCGTCCATGCTCTCCCTCCGGAACGTACCGGCGATGTATTTCCCGTTCGGGCTGACGTTGGTGTTGGTGGCCGTCGTCCACATCCCGTCAGCGAGGTTGTATTTCCGGGTACCGCCGTATCCGTCGGGCCTGTCCACCGTCCGGACGTAACGCACGTCCTCGCCCACATAATGTACTTCGCCGGCTTCGTCCCAATAGACCATGCCGAAATCGAGGTTATCCCACGTGGTTCCGTAAACGATGCGGCCGTCGGCCGAGATGCCGCGGGCCTGCACGTCGCCTATCGGCTCGTCGCGGTAATTCAGCGCGGGTTTCGGAAGCTCTGCCGCCACACCGTCCACCCACTTCAGCGGACACGACGCCCCGTTTTTACGCGCCCATCCTACCCAGGTGCCCGCAGAGGAGACCTGCGACACCTCCGGAAGACCCGTAAAATCGGCGGGCACCTCCAGACGAAAATAGTTACCATCGGGAGTCATCACCACACAACCGTCGTTGCAGGCGATTACCAGTTCACCGGCATCGCTGATACACATCGTCTGGAGCAAACGGAACAGGCCGTTCGGATAGGGGCCCAGAGCCGTCCATGCACCGGTTGCCACGTCGATAATAACGGGATGCTGATTGACATTGCCCTCCTCGTCATACGTCGAATAAAAACCGCCGGCATAGTGTCCGCCCGGCGACATGGCCGTGCCGTACTGAAACTCCGGATGACAGCGGTAACGCGGGAAAACATGGTCTTTGGCCAATTGCACCACTGCGATGGTCTGCTCGGCCGCACCGGCCCTCACGGCTATCTCCGCCTTGCGCGTGTCGGCCGAATCGTTGTCGGCGACCGCAACGGTGAAAGAGGTGGCCGTGACCTCGGTCACCTCTACCCACGAGGCCAGCGCCTCGGCCTTCCATTCCGCCGGGTTGGCATGCACCTCGATGGTCAGGGGGCTGTTCCCCTCGCCCCGAAAGGCGCAGGCAGCATCGCTCAGCCGCACGTACTGCGTTTCGGACACGCCCTCGGTTTTACAGCCCGTCAGCAGCAGGGCCGTACACACGAAGGGTAAGGCCGCCCGTACATAAAATCCGTTTTTCATCATTTCAGCAAACTTGTTAAGTAGTAATACAATTGGATTGGTTGGTTATCAAATGGTAAGATTGGTAAATGCTCTTTGCCGCCCGCCCTCTCAACGGGCCGTTCATTTCTTTTTGCAAATTTACATAATATATTTGATTATAACAACAACATATGTAAAATCACTTTTATACCGTTTTATTAAAAATAAATCAACACAATACAAGTATATTTGTCACATAATACCTATTACAAATACCATAAAAAGTGCGCCGGACAAAAATTGTCCGGCGCACCACCTGAAAACCTATGTAACCTATGAAAAATGACCCGGCATTCCGGAAAAACCGCCCCGTTCCCTATCTCGCCGGCCCGACATACCAGTTAATGCCCTCGACCACCGGACCGCCGGTAAACAACATGGCGCCGAGGAACCTGTCCCTGCTGTCGGGCATGTAGGTGATATAACCGCTCGGAATGCGGATACCGTAAGTGGATTCTATCCATTCGAGGGCGCTCCCGAGTACGATGCCGTTCTCGATATCCACCACCTTGCCGGAGCTGGGTCCGAAGGTACTGTCAGCCGTAAAGCCCAGACCGTCGCTCGTCGCACTCAGGGCGCCTCCTCCAGGTAGGTCGTCAAAAACGACGGTTTTTTGCGTTTCGGTATTATAGAAGGCCGGATAGTTTCGCTCGTTTTTCTCGAAACCGTCGGCACTCAGGCTCTCGATACGGTACGTTCCGGCGATGTATTTCCCGTTCGGACTGACATTGGTATTGGTGGCCGTCGTCCACATCCCGTCGCACAGGTTATACGTGAAAGTTCCTCCGTGACCGTCCGGACGCTCCACCGGACGGCAGTAACGCACATCCTCGCCCACATAATGTACTTCGCCGGCTTCGTCCCAATAGACCATGCCGAAAT
>ENA-OPEA01000687-OPEA01000687.1-human-gut-metagenome-genome-assembly--contig:-NODE-687-length-17298-cov-4.860175_pt1 | contig 17298 bp, 13 predicted proteins | sample MGYA00241623_ERZ501509 | MGnify/ENA primary metagenome ERZ501509 (study PRJEB25962, sample SAMEA2042571) | human gut metagenome | biome: human gut; feature: human-associated habitat; material: faeces... | reverse complement strand
TCAGCCGCAGCAGCCAGCACAGACGCCGGCTGCTCCGGAGGTGAATCTCGACGACCCGGACGACCTTCCGTTCTGACGGCGGTCGGTTTTCCGCTGTGAGTTTACCGGCTCTTTCTGCTGTCGGCCGGGCACTCGTTCCCTTCTTTATAAGGGGCGTTGTCGTGTACAACGGGTGGCTGCGGAAGAGCTCGCCTGAATGAATACGATGAACAGCCGGGCGTATCGAATACGTCCGGCTGTCGTTCCTCTGCGAGGAGTTTCCTTTCGTTTTGTCGAGAGAGAGGCATGTCGGCATCGGCATATTGTTAGGTTCCGGTCTCTGCTGTATGCCGTCTCAACCACACAAGAGAGTCCCGCTGGGTTCGGCGCTCCTGCATGTATCTGTCCGTTCCGTATTTTGAAACGGATGCTTCCCTTTGCGGATACTTCCCGCTCCCGCAGTGATAGGAAAGGATGACCGTCGCTCCGGATACCGTGTACCCGCGTTTCCCGGAGCATGGGTGCACTTTGGCAAGCGAGGTGCCGGGCAGTTACACGAGCTCCTTTTGCAGTCTCTTTATCGTGTCGGCGGCAGACGCCTTTTGGTAAAGTATCCGATAGACGGCGTCAGCTATCGGCATGTATATGTCGAACTTTTTGTTTATCTGGTTGATACATGCCGAAGAGTAGTAGCCCTCCGCTACCATCGTCATCTCTATCATGGTGCTTTTTACGGAGTATCCCTTGCCTATCATCGTTCCGAATGTCCGGTTACGGCTGAATTTCGAGTAGCAGGTAACCAGCAGGTCGCCCAAATAGACCGAAGCGTTGAAGTCGCGCGGCGAGGGGTAGGTGCGTTCCATGAAGCGGCTCATCTCCATCGCGCTGTTGGCGATGAGTACCGCCATGAAGTTGTCTCCGTAACCCAGTCCGGTGCATATCCCGACGGCTACGGCGTAGATGTTCTTGAGTACCGCGCCGTACTCCACGCCATAGATGTCGGTGGAATAGACCGTATTGATGTAACGCGAGGCGAATTTTCGGCCGAGCACCTTGGCGTTGTCGATGTCCTTGCACACCATCGTCAGGTAAGTGAGGCGCTCCATAGCCACCTCTTCGGCATGGCTCGGCCCCGAAACGATACCTATACGGTCGAACGGAACGCCGTAATCCTGATTCATGAATTCGGCGATGGTGATGTATTCGTTGGCGATGATGCCCTTGATGGCGGAGACGATGAATTTGTTTTCGAGCGATACCCGGAGCGGCTGTAGCGTAGTCTTGATATAGGCCGACGGGACGGCCAGCACAACAAGGTCGGCCTGCTCGAACACCTCGTTCACGTCGCCCGAGATGTCGAGGCGGTCGGCGTCGAAGTGTACGTCCTGCAGGTAGAGCGCGTTGGTACCGTTCGCAGCGATGCTTTCGCGTATCTCCGGTTCGCGGATATACCACGCTATTCTTTTTTCGTTTTCGAGAAGTATTTTGACGATGGCGGTCGCCCAGCTTCCGGCGCCTATCACCGCGCAGCGGGCATTCGGGTCAATCGAGTATTTCATGTGTAAACGGTAGGATGGTTCATTCTGCAGGTAAAGGTACCAAATTTCCGGGAATTAGGTTATGCTCTGCTGACTATTATTCGGCCGGAGCAAGGTGTGTTCGCCCAACATGAAAAAGCCCCGACAGCAGATGCCGGGGCCAATTATGTGTCAATCAGCTGTTATTCGGTAGCTGCCGTTATTCCCATTCGATGGTTGCCGGCGGTTTCGAGGAGATGTCGTACCCGACGCGGTTGATGCCGCGCACGCGGTTGATGATGTCGTTCGAAACACGGGCGAGGAAGTCGTAGGGGAGGTGCACCCAGTCGGCAGTCATGCCGTCGGTGGAGGTTACCGCCCGCAGCGCGACACAGCTCTCGTAGGTACGTTCGTCACCCATCACGCCGACGCTTTTGACCGGGAGCAGAATCGTGCCGGCCTGCCAGACCTTGTCGTACAGGCCCCACTCCTTCAGTGCGTCCATGTATATTCTGTCGGCCTCCTGCAGAACGGCTACCCGTTCCGGCGTCACTTCGCCGAGTATCCGGATGCCGAGTCCCGGCCCGGGGAAGGGGTGGCGTTCGAGTATCAGCGGGTCGATGCCCAGCGTCCGTCCCACACGCCTCACTTCGTCCTTGAAAAGGAGGCGCAGCGGTTCGACGATGCGCAGGTGCATCTCTTCGGGAAGCCCGCCCACGTTGTGGTGCGACTTGATGGTCGCCGAAGGGCCGTTCACCGACATGGATTCGATGACATCCGGATAGATGGTTCCCTGTGCCAGCCATTGGACGTTTTCGATGGCTTTCGCTTCTGCGTTGAAGACCTCGATGAAGTCGCGGCCGATGATTTTGCGTTTCGCTTCGGGGTCGGTGACGCCGCGCAGGTCGCCCAGAAACTTCTCCCCGGCCTGTACTCCCTTGACGTTGAGCCCCATGTGACGGTAGGAGGCGAGTACGTCCGTAAATTCGTTCTTGCGGAGCAGACCCGTATCGACGAAGATGCAGTAGAGGTTCTTGCCGATGGCCCGGTGCAGCAGGATGGCGGCTACGGAGGAGTCCACGCCTCCCGAAAGGCCGAGCACCACTTTGTCGTCGCCGAGCTTCTCCCGCAGCTCCCGTACGGTGGCATCCACGAACGATTCGGGACTCCAGTCGCGCCGGCAGCCGCAGATGCCCGCCACGAAGTTTTCCAGCAGCTTGAGTCCGTCGGTGGAGTGGTAGACTTCCGGATGGAACTGAATGCCCCATGTCGGTTCGCCTTCGATGCGGAAGGCGGCATTGTGTACATCGTCGGTGCTGGCCGTCACCCGGTAACCTGCCGGAAGCAGGGTGATGGTGTCGCCGTGCGACATCCATACCTGTGTGCGTTCGGGCATCCCTTTCAGCAGGGCATCCTCGCGGTCGGCCACGTTCAGCATGGCACGGCCGTATTCACGGCTTGCGGCCGGGTCGACCTGCCCCCCGTAGTTCTGGGCGAGCCACTGCGCGCCGTAGCATACGCCCAGCAGCGGCAGTCGGCCCTTGATGGCGCCCAGTTCCGGATGCGGGGCCTGTTCGTCCCGTACCGAATAGGGGCTGCCGGAGAGTATCACCCCCTTGACACCCGCATCGAGCGCCGGTATCCTGTTGTAGGGATGTATCTCGCAATAGACGTTCAGGTCGCGTACCGGACGCGCGAGGAGCTGCGTGTACTGCGAACCGAAGTCGAGTATCAGAATCTTTTCCTGCATGGTATTCATACTGTCGTTTAGCTCTTCGTAGGAATGGGGAGCGTCCGTTGTCGTCCTCTCTTTGGCGGGAACCGTAATTCGTCCGCTCTCCTCTCTGTTATTGGCAAAGGCCGTTGTGCCGTCCTTGCTCGTTGGTGTGGGAGGCCGTTTGCGGCCGCTTCTTCCTTGAATCCGATGAGGATTTGCCTCGCGGGAATCCTCCCTGTACAAATCCTCATCCGATATATCACTCCTTTGCGGCCGGGATAACCGGCTGTTACTCTCCGCGGGAGTAGTTGGGTGCTTCGCGGGTTATCGTCACGTCGTGCGGGTGGTTCTCTATCACGCCTGCCGACGTTATTTTCACGAAGTCGGCGTGTTTCAGGGCGGCGATGTCCTTTGCGCCGCAGTACCCCATACCCGACTTCAGACCGCCGATGAGCTGGTAGACCGTTTCGCTGAGATACCCTTTGTAGGGTACGCGTGCTTCGATGCCTTCCGGTACGAATTTGCTCGTATCGGTCTCTTCGCCCTGGAAATAGCGGTCTTTCGAGCCCTTGTTCATGGCCTCTACCGAACCCATGCCGCGGTAGGACTTGAATTTCCTGCCGTTGTAGATGATGGTTTCGCCCGGAGACTCCTCCACGCCGGCCAGCATGGAGCCGACCATCACGCAGTCGCCGCCTGCCGCGAGTGCCTTCACGATGTCGCCCGAGTAGCGCAGTCCGCCGTCTGCTATCACCGGTATGCCGCTCCCGGCGAGCTCCTTCGCGACGCCGTATATGGCGGTGAGCTGCGGTACGCCTACGCCCGCCACTACGCGGGTGGTGCATATCGAACCGGGCCCGATGCCGACTTTCACGCCGTCGGCTCCCGCATCGGCGAGCGCACGCGCTGCAGCCCCTGTGGCGATGTTGCCCGCCACGACGTCCAGCGAGGGGTATGCGGCCTTGATGGATCGCAGTGTCCTGGCGACGTTTACGCTGTGGCCGTGAGCGGTATCGAGTACCACGGCGTCCACATCCTCGGCGTAAAGCGCCGCTACCCTGTCGAGTACGTCGGCGGTGACACCCACCCCGGCGGCTACCCGCAGGCGCCCCTTGTCGTCCTTGCAGGCATTGGGGTTGTCCTTCATCTTGGTGATGTCGCGGTAGGTGATGAGTCCGATGAGTTTTCCGGCATGGTCTACCACCGGCAGTTTCTCTATCTTGTGCCTGAGCAGGATTTCGGCGGCGTTCTTGAGGTCGGAGTTGTGGGTGGTGATGAGCCCCTCCTTCGTCATGACCTCCTCTATCTTCCGCGAAGTGTCTTTCTGGAAACGGAGGTCGCGGTTGGTGACGATGCCTATCAGCGTCCGGTCGGCCGCGATGACGGGGATGCCGCCTATGCGGTGCTCCTTCATGAGGCGCAGCGCGTCGCCTACGGTATTCTCCTTGAAAATGGTGACCGGGTCGTAAATCATGCCGTTTTCGGCACGTTTCACCTTCCGCACCTGCGCTGCCTGCTGCTCGACAGACATGTTTTTGTGTATCACTCCGATACCTCCCTCCCGTGCGAGCGCGATGGCCAGCGGGGCTTCGGTGACCGTATCCATTGCGGCGGATACGATGGGAATGTTAAGACGAATGTTTCGTGAAAAACGGGTGGTTATGTCGACCTCCCGCGGCAACACCTCCGAATAGGCAGGCACCAGAAGGACATCGTCGAACGTCAGTCCCTCTGTAAGTACTCTTTCATCGATAAATGACATGGTATCGGGATTTTGTTGCCCGCAAAAATAGCAATAATTCCTGAGATAATCACCATGCGGTGCCATTTAAACCGTGCAGCGGGCCCTATTTTGTCCGTCGTTCGTCCGCTCTCCCCGCGGGTGTCCGCCCTCTTCGGAGCGGTGCCTTACCGGATGCTTTCGGCGAGGGCCATGAACCGTGGGTCTTCGCGGGCCGTCTTCAGGTCAGGGTCGTTCATGGTATAGGCGTAGTCGTTCCAGCCGTACCCCAATGCTTGTTTGAAGGCGTCCACTGCACCGTCCGTATCGCCCCGCAGCGACCGGAGACAGGCCAGGTTGTACCATACGCCGCCCATTATCGGTGCGGCCGTCTTTTTTACGCTGCCCGGCTGCTGTTCGTACATGACGACGATTTCCGTATAGAGATTCTCCATCTCCTCCTTATCGTCGTTATTCATGGCTGTCGCCATGCGTCCGTTGACGTTTTCGAGCTGTTCGAGAAATCCGGTCAGGTCGGGGTCCTGTCCCCACGAGATGCCTGCCGCCAGCAACAGGGCGGCCAGTGCTGTCGCTATCCTTTTCATGGTCGTTATCCTTTGTGCCGCCCCGTATGGGGACGGTCGGTGTTTCCGGACGGATGCTTCGGCCCGCGGAGGGTGCGCCTCACTCCGCCAGTTCCAGCATCTTGTCGTGCAGCAGGTCGGCGATGCGCTGCTTCTCGTCGTGCGGGTCGTTGTCGGGACTGAAGACCACCGGCTGCCCGATACGGAACGTATGGTTTCTCTTGCTCGCGTAAATGGGGTAGAACCGCAGGCATTTTCCCGTGGTCTCGTAGTAGAGGCGTCCGATGTTGGCAAATCCCGTAAAGAGCCGCCCTACCGAGTCGGTGAGGTGTTCGACGGTCATCTTGTCGCCCCGTTTCACTTTCCGCGGTCTCTCCGGGAATATCAGCACGTTGTCGCCCTCGGAGAGTACCTTTACCGTATCGTCGAAGGTGGTCATCACGTTCCGCAGGTTGTTCTTTTCGACGGGTATCGGATTGAACGAGTTCAGCGCCCATGTGACCGGCCCGGCCAGCAGGCGGGCGATGCGCATCTTCGCCTTCGGCGGGAGCAGCGGGATGCGGTAGATGAAACGTCCGTACATCTCTTTGGCTGCCATCTCCCTGTCCACCATCTTGCGGTCTATCCATGGCCGGAAATAGGTGGGAAGGTATATCACCGCGGCTATGGGGCCGTAGATGATGCCGTGGTTGCAGACGAAGACCGAAGGGAAGTGTTCCATCTCCATGTACTCCTTGCCGGAGACTTTGAGGTGGAGGAAGGGCCTCACGAAGAAGGCCAGTATCTTCACGCCGAATTTCACTCTTTTCTTCTCCACGAGGTTGCTGCGGAGGTTCTGTTTCGTAGGGGTGTTGTTGTTGGTTCCCTGTGTATAGTTCAGCAGTTTTTGCCGGCTGCGTTCGTCCAGCGGCTGCCTGAGCGCGAAAAATACGCTGACCAGCATGAACAGGACGGGTAGTTGTACCATGGTGCTGCGGAATACCCACGGCAGCTCCGGCGTGTGCGAAGCGGGAATGACGAATACCCAGACCGTGACCACGCAGAGCATGATGGCATTGGAGAAGATGACCGAGATGATTTGCGTTATCATCGACCGGAAGTGCAGGTCGCGGTCGCTTACCTTGCGGCCGGCTATGCGGGCGACCATCTTGAAGTCTCCGTTGTAGCGGTTCAGTACCGAGGTGATACACGCCAGGCCGAAACCCCACAGGCCCGCCCAGAAGGTCGAGCCCCATAACCCCTTGAAGTCGAACATCATCAGGGAGCCGGTTATCCACATGGCCGCTCCCACGATGAAGATGTTGAGACTCAGTATCCATCCCCGTTTGTTGACGAGTTTGGTGAACAGTTCCGAAAAGAGCAGTACGGCGACTATCCACACGCCCATGTAGACGTAGGTGTCGGACGAGAATGCCGGCGTGCTGAAGCTGACGTAACAGATATACATGAGTACCCCCAGGCTCAGGGCTATCTGGGCGTAGAGGGACATGTTGGAAAATACGCGGTAGGAGAATATGTCGTGCAGCTTGTCGCGGCGGGTATTCGCTATGTATTTGGAGAGCGACGCCATGGTGCTGCTCTGGTAGGAGAGCAGGAATCCGGTCAGGGCATACCCTACGAGCGTCATCCACATGACCGGTTCGTCGTCGATTATCCATGCGAAAGCGAGGCACGGCACGAAGAAGAGTATCTGGAAAAGGCCTTTGTATATCCTGCGGGCCAGCCCCGGTTTGCTCAGCGCGTCGTTCACCTTCCATGTCAGTACGCTGCGGGCCGCGATGAGGAGGACGAAGAACGAGACGAAATTCGTGCCCGGAGCCCGCATGACGATGGGGTAGAGGAAGACCAGCGCGAGTCCGGCGAATACCGATGCCGACAGCAGTATCCACATGACGAAGTTGGTTTTCCGTGGCGCCGCTCCCGAAGAGAGCCGGCGCAGGTTGCCCTCGAAATAGAGCGTCCAGATATTGGCGAAAAGGAACAGGGCGGCTCCGTACAGGGGGTTGGCGATGATGTAATGGCTCACCATCATGCAGAGGATGAGTTGCAGGAAGTCCGCATTCACGTTGGACAGGCTCAGCGCCACGTTTATCCTGTATGCTTTTTTTACGGCGTTCATAGGTCGGTTCGGGCCTTTGAAACGGATATCGCGTGCGTTTCCGGTTTGGAACGGAGACCGTCTTTCCGTGGCTCGATAAACAAATATACGAAATATATTCGATGAAAACCGAAAGCGGTCGTCGGGCGGCAGCCCGGTCCGTGGTCGCAGGTGCGATTCGGTTGAAACAAATATAGGAAAATATTCGGTAAAAAACGGCAACGGTTGTCGGACAATGGCACAGTTGCGGGCGCAGGTGCGGTTGAGTCGGATATAGACGGGTATTCGGTGCGACGGGGGCTCGTGTGCGGGAAAGGCATGCGCTCGCGAAGTCCGTTTCCGGAGCGGAACGATACTGCTGACGTTCGGCCCTTAGGGAATGTGGGGCCGGTTTCCTCTCCGACCGACCGTTCCCCTTGCGGATATTGTCCGACCGCGGCGGCTTGCGTATCGTTTGCATGGAATGCACCGTCCGGTGCGCTTCCGGTCTTGGCACAACTATTGCGTTTGTCTTAACCGTGGCACCGCACACGATTGCGGCAGGGCCCCCCAACGGATATATTATTTTGAATCACTAAAACTTTTTGCCATGTATTGGTTATGGTACATCCTTATCGGGCTTGCGGCGGGTTACGTCGCCAGCCTGATTGTGAAGGGCAGCGGTTCGGGCATGTTGCTCAATCTCGTCATCGGTATGGTAGGCGGGGTATTGGGCGGATGGCTTTTCAGACTGATGGGCATCGCCAGCACGAACATGCTGGGCAGCCTGCTCACCTCCGTTTTCGGAGCGATAGTCCTGCTGTTGATAGTAGGGCTTTTCACTCGCAGGAAACGGGAGTGAACCCTTCGCATTCGTGCAATCCGTCCCTCGTGTGCGGCGACGGAATTTTTGTATAACTTAAAAAATGCTTGATTATGGAAAACAAGATGAAGAATGACCTTCAGAACAAGGTCGAGAAGACGGCCGACGAGCTGGCCGACAAGACACGCCACGCAGGGCATGTCGCAGGAGAGAAGGTTCAGCATGTGGAGAACCGCATGCAGGAGAAAGGTCAGCAGTGGAAGAACCGTGCCGACGAAGGTATTCATCAGATAAAGGACCGTATGCAGGAGCAGGGGCACCGGATTGGCAATAAAGTGGACGAGGCTTACGACCGCACCCGTCACGGAATCGATGATAAACTGGGTAGAAAATAGGATACCGTTTACATGGCGGGTTCCCGAAAGGGGCCGCCTGTGACGGAGGATTCGCAATCGATGCGGGGCGCCTGAAGGGTTTGCGGAGATGTTCCGTCAGGCCGGGCGCCCCTTGTCGTTCTTCCCCGCGCTTGCGGCGGGGCACATGTAGAATGAAATAAAATTACGAGATTATGGCATATGATAAACATACGTCCGACAGGTTGCTGGCGAGCGACCGGCGGAAAATGCGTTCCACGGATTTCGGGATTCCCGAAACGCGCGAATTTCCGATGCCCGATGCACCCCATGTACGTGCGGCCGAGGCCTATTTCCGCTATGCGCCGGAGGAGAAGAAAGCGCTTCTGGCACACCGTATTCTGATAAAGGCACGCAAATATGGCGTTCATGTCCGCAGCGAAGAGATACTCGAATGGGCGTCGAAATACAGTAAGTGACGGCCGGGGTTTCTTCGCAGTCTGCGTCAGCCTTTCCGGCAGTTGTAGTCCGGCTGGGCCCGGCGCAGGGCGTCGAGGTATCTCTCTATATCGTGCTTCAGTTTTTTGTACAGGAAACACTCCTTGTAGTTCTCGTTGAAGGATAGCGCACTGCGCACGTCCTGAAGGGCGTTGTTGTAGTTGCTCTGCTCGTTCACGAGCGATACCCCCCTGCGGTCGGACCCGTTGATGCGGGAGATGGACATGTAGCGCAGTTTGTCGCATACGGCCTCCAGGACAGGCATGACGACGTTGTCCATGAGGGTGTGTCCCTGCATGAAGAGGTAGGTATTCTCCGGCGTGACGCCCCGTTTGCCGAGCATCTCGATGAAGGCGGGGAACTGCCGTTCGATGTCGGGATGCTGTCCGCGGAGGCTCCGCAGCCTGCGCTGTACCTGTCGTTCCAGCCATGCGAGCGTCTCCGCCCCGTTCCCTTCCACTTCGAGGTAGTTCAGTTTGACGCTGCTCTTGAACTCTATCAGGGGGAAGATGTTCGGTGTGGCTATCTGCGCCGAGTAGGCGTACCACAGGAAAAGCGGGTATATCGTGCGCGAATAGTCGGCGAAGAACTTTTCGAAATCGAAGATGTTCGTATCGTTTTTGGTGGCCTTCACGCAGATGTTGTGCAGCGATGGGGCGTAGCACAGGTAATTCTCCGTGGCGTATGCGTAGGTATGGAAGATGTGCGGGGTACGGTTTATCTCCCGTGATACGGGCGTCTGGTCGGCGAAAAGATAGTCGAAGTCGCTGTCGATGCAGAAGAGGGTATCCCTGACCTCCGGGTCTTCGGCCAGATGGAGCACCACCTTTTTCCCTTTGGCAAGGTCGTTGCGCAGCGGTACGGAAATTTCGAACATGAATTCGTCCGATTCGTAGTCGTCGAAGACGCTGCGCCAGAAGGCTACGTCTTCGTACCCCTCCACATATACCATGATAAGTTTGCATCCGCGTTCCAGCGGTATCCGTTCGATAACTTGTTCGTGCTGTGCCTGCCGGATGTCGTAATCCCTGCGTCGCTGTTCCCTTTTGCGTTTTCCCATCTTTTTGGCAATAATCCGGTCGCGGCTGCCGTCGTCCGCCCGGCCAAAATTAATGATTTTTCATTAGCTGCGCGTCGCATCGCTGCGAAAACGGCCTGCCGCCTTTCCCGGCCTTCTAATCGACCAGCAAGTTGCATCCGCGCGTCTGTGTCCGGTCCATGCGGCCGAGTACGGAGAACGAACCGTCTGGATAGGCGATTCCCGCATCCTGTGTCTCGATGAATGCGCAGGAGTGGAGGTTGGCCAGGTCGGTGATGTTGATGCCGCCGCGTCGGCCGGCCGGCAGCGTCTCGAACGGGTCGTTGAAGTCGCGTATCGTGACGCGCATCCAAGGCGGGGTTCGGAATATCCCGTTCCCGGAGGAATAGGCCTGCGACGTGAGCTCGGCCATGCCGTATTCGGAATGGATGACGTCGGTGCCGAATGCGTCGCACAGAATCCGGTGGAACTCCTCTTTGGGCAGTTCCGTCCGGCGTCCCTTCATCCCTCCCGTTTCCATCACGACCGTGTCCCGCAACCGGGGGGCGTATTGCTCGGCCAGGTCGAGCAGTGCATAGCTCACGCCCAACAGGATTTTGGGACGGCTGTCCGCCGCCATACATTCGAGCAGTTGTTCGTATTCATCGAGGAAGAAGCCTCCCCCGCCGCTTCTTATCAGGTCGTCGGCCATCCATACCAGCGACGAACCCTCCCGTTCGAGGTAGCAGGGCAGCAGCGCATAGAACGACCAATTCTCCGGCCGTCCGTAAAAGAGCGAAAACGCCTTGCGGAGTGTCTGCCGGTAATTCTCCGTGTTCTCCACATAGTGCCGGGCAGGGGTGTCCCCGCCCGTCGTACTGCTCGTAAAGACCAGCTCCGGCTCTTTCGTGCCGCAATAGACTTTCCGGCTCTTGAAGAGTTCTATCGGCATGTGCGGAATGTCGGCGCTGCAGGTCACCTCGCCGGGCGCGATGCCTATCGCATCGAGGTAGTCGCGGTAGGGGGCGCACCGCTCCGCCTGGAAAGCGAAAAGTTCCAGGGCTGTCCGCTCGAAAGCCTCCCCGGAATCTATCGTAAGTATCTCCTCTATGGTCAGCATGTCTCCTGAATATGATTGTAAATTACCTGCGGTTTCGTGTAGGGCCTGTTCATCGGCTGTCGTCGGAGCCGTCTCCGACCGTGCGCCGGGAGTCGGCTTCTGCCCTCCGGTCGGGGAGGGGACGGTCGGGCACTTTGCAGCGGCACCCCTCCAGGTGGTCGTTCACGAAACCGGTCGCCTGTAGGAAGGCGTAGCAAATGGTCGGGCCGAAGAACTTGAAACCCCGCTTTTTCATGTCACCGCTCAGGGCGTCCGCCTCGGCGGATGTGGCGGGTACCTGTTCCAGTCTTCGGAAGTGATGGACGACCGGTTGTCGGTCGGGGAAGAAGGAGAGGACGTAGTCGTAGAAACTGCCGAATTCTTGCTGAATGGCTATGAACAGCCGGGCGTTGGCGATTGCGGCGGCAATCTTCAGCCGGTTTCTGACGATGCCGCCGAACTGCATCAGCCGGTCGATGTCCTCCGATGTCATGCGTGCCACCCGCTGTATGTCGAAGTGGTGGAAAGCCGTTCGGTAACCTTCGCGTTTGCGGAGGATTGTAATCCAGGACAGCCCTGCCTGGGCGCTTTCGAGTACCAGAAATTCGAACAGGGTCCGGTCGTCGGTAACGGGCCGTCCCCACTCTTCGTCGTGGTATTTGATGTACAGTTCGTCGCTCCCGGCCCAGCCGCAGCGTGCGTCGATGATGTCGTTCATCTTATAAATTTATGGAGGGGATATTTTCAGAAGCAAAGAGGATAGGTGCGCTATCCCGTGGTCTATATCGGACACGAATCTCGGTCTGAATCGCTGTGAATTGCCGCGTTTTTAATCGGCATCGGTGCCTGCCGTCATGTTTCTACCGGGATTTTCGGCATATTGCCTCCTGTCGCTCCTCATACATTCGAAAAGGCTGCGCCCTTTTGAACTGCATTCGTTCAATTTGACACAGCCCTTTCCGAAAAGCCGTTTCCGGGCGATTGCAGCGGAATCCCGTGCTCTCCCGGCCGGTACATCAGATATCGCCGCCCAGCATGAGGTACTTCTCGCAGTCCATTGCCGCCATGCAGCCGCTTCCGGCGGCGACGATTGCCTGACGGTAGCGCGGGTCGCGCACGTCGCCCGCAGCGAATACGCCGTTCACGCTCGTGTGGCTCGTGTTGCTGCGGGTTACGATATAGCCCTCGGGGTTGAGGTCGAGCTTGCCGCGGAAGAGGTCGGTATTGGGCTTGTGACCGATGGCGAGGAAGAATCCGGTGATGTCCAGGCGTCGTTCTTCCCCTTTCGTGTTCACAACGATGACGCCGTTCACGCCGTTGTCGTCGCCGAGCACTTCCTTGGTCTGGTGTTCGAACAGGATTTCGATTTTCGGGTTTTCCTTTACCCGTTTCTGCATGACGTGGCATGCCCGGAGTTCGTTGCGGCGCACAATCATGTAGACCTTGTTGCAGATGTTGGCCAGGTAGCTCGCCTCTTCGGCCGCCGTGTCGCCGCCGCCCACCACGGCTACGTCCTGTCCGCGGTAGAAGAAACCGTCGCAGGTGGCGCATGCGCTCACGCCCATTCCCTTGAATTTGTTTTCGGAGGGCAGTCCGAGGTATTTGGCCGATGCGCCGGTGGCTACGATGAGCGACTCGGCTTCGACGGTGCGGTCGCCGTCCACGGTCAGGATGAAGGGATAAGCCTCCAGATTGACATCGGTGACGATGCCCCGGCGTATTTCCACGCCGAAGCGTTCGGCCTGTTTGCGGAGGTCCTCCATGAGCTGCGTACCCATGACGCCTTCCGGGTATCCGGGAAAGTTCTCGATTTCGGTCGTCGTGGTGAGCTGTCCGCCGGACAGCATTCCCTCGTAGAGGACGGGGCTGAGGTTCGCGCGTCCCGTGTATATTGCGGCCGTATATCCTGCGGGGCCGCTGCCCATGATGAGGCATTTTACTCTTTCTACGCTCATAATTGTCGGTTTATCTGTCTCGCAAAGATAGGCAATCTGCCTTTAATAAATCCAAAACGGTTATAATTAGTTGTTATGGTGCGATAAGCCCTACGTATTGCGGGGGCCGTTCCGATTTGTGTCTCAGGCATCGGAAGCGCCGTTTGCCGTCGGAGATTCTCCCGCTCCGTCGTCCTCGCCGGGCCTGTCCGGAGCGGGGGTGCCGTCGTGGAAATAGGCGTAGACCCTGCGGGCTTTCGCCGTTCCGACCGCATCGGCGAGCTCCTCTTCCGAAGCCCTGCGTATCCGGGCCACGCTGCGGAACCGGCGCAGCAGCAGGTCGGCTGTCTTGGTTCCTATCCCCTCTATCTCTTCGAGCTGGGTACGGACGAAACCTGCCGAGCGTTTGTTGCGGTGGAACGTGATGCCGAAACGGTGCGCCTCGTCGCGCAGGTGCATGATGACTTTCAGCGGTTCGCCCGTCCGGTCGAGGTAGTAGGGCATCGGGTCGTTCGGGAAAAAGACCTCTTCGATGCGTTTGGCCAGACCGATGATGGCGATGCGGTTCTCCAGTCCCAGTTCGCAAAGGACGCCGTAAGCGGCACTGAGCTGTCCTTTGCCGCCGTCCACGACAATCAGGTCGGGCAGCTCGGCTCCCTCGGCGAGCAGGCGGCCGTAGCGCCTGCCCACTATCTCGCGCATGGAGGCGAAGTCGTCCGGGCCGACGACGGTCTTGACGTTGAAGTGGCGGTACTCCCTGCGCGAGGGTTTGCCGTCGCGGAAGACCACGCACGAGGCTACGGGATAGGTGCCCTGAAGGTTGGAGTTGTCGAAGCACTCAATATGGCGCGGCTGTACCTCCATGTGCAGCGCCTTGCGCATGGACTCCATCAGCCGGTCGGTATGTTTTTCCGGGTTCTTGATTTCAAGGTTCTTCAGCTTTTCGAGGCGGTAGAGGCGTGCGCTTCGCTGCGAGAACTCCAGCAGCTTGAGCCGGTCGCCCCGGGTGGGCACCGTGAACTTTACCTCCTCGAAGAGCCCCTCTTCCGGCAGCAGAGGGACGATGACTTCGCGGGCGAGCCGGCCGGAGAGCTTTTCGCTGATGTCCGATATGGCCCGCGAGAGCACCTCTTTTTCGTCGGCTCCCGCTCCGACGGAGAGCTGTACCGTGAAGCTGTTCACCACCGTGCCGTCCGCGACCTTCACGTAGTTGCAGTAGGCCGTGCTGTCCGTCTCGTCCATCAGGAGCGAGAAGACGTCCACCCGCCGCAGGGTGGTGCTTACGATGACCGATTTGCTTTCATAGTTCTCCAGCAGCATCAGGCGGTTTTTGAAGTGTGCCGCCGCCTCGAAGTTCAGCTCCGCCGCGGCCTCCGTCATCTGCCGGTGCAGGAACTCGCGTGTGGAGCGCAGGTCGCCCCGCAGCGTCTTCTTTATCCGTTCGATGCCTGCGGCGTAATCCTCGGCGCTCTGCCGGCCGGCGCACGGCCCCTTGCAGTTGCCGATGTGGTACTCCAGGCATACGCCGTATTTGCCCCGGGCTATCGCTTCGGGCGAGAGGTTCAGGGAACAGGTGCGGAGCTGGTAGATGCCGTGAATGAGGTCGAGCATGTTTTTCTGCACCATCACCGAAGAGTAAGGACCGAAATACTGCGAACCGTCCCGCACCAGCCTCCGGGTGGACATCACACGGGGGAAGGGCTCGTTGCGCACCACTATCCAGGGATAGGTCTTGTCGTCCTTGAGCATCGTGTTGTAGCGCGGCTGCAGGGTCTTGATAAGCGAGTTTTCGAGCAGCAGCGCATCCTGTTCCGTGGGAACGTCGATGTGCCGCAGGGCGGCTATCTGCCGTACCATCATCCGGATTTTCGGAGCGTGTTCGCGCGACTCCATGAAGTAGGACGAAACGCGCTTCTTCAGATTCTTGGCCTTGCCGACATAAATTATCTCTCCGGCACGGTTGAGGAATTGATAGACGCCGGGAGTAGAGGGGAGCAGGGCAACCTGTTCCTTTACGGATAACGTGTGCTGTTCGTGGTCGGCCATAATAAAAAAGACGATATTGCATACAAAGATATGACCAATCTTCGTTTTATAAACGTGAGGGCTTTCCGGATATTTTGCGGAAGGGAAGTGCCGGCTGCTGTGGTTGCCGGGAAACGGGTGTTAAATCGCCGCGCTTTTGTGGTATTGCTTTCGGGTTTGCATCAAAAAATCCGGATGTGTTCCAAATGTATCGTTCCGCTGCCGGGAAAGGGAGATAAAAACAGCGCTTATGTTTTATAAAAATTCATAAAAGATGAATATGCGTATTTTTCAACACGGGTATATCTAATATGGATTTAATCATTATTTTTGGGAGCTTAAATTGGGAAGCAACCTTTATTTGTTAATTGTTCACAAGAACCTGTAAACTGTAAAAACATGAAAAAGAATCTATTTTTAGGAGGTATCCTCGCATTCTGTGCGGCAGCCGTACTGACAGGCTGTACTACCGGAACGGAAGAGACTCTTCAGTACGTCAACCTGAGCCAGGTGTCGTGCTCGTTCCTGGGTGAAGGGAATCAGCCGCTGGTCATCGAGGTGAAGGCCTCCCCGGCCACGTGGGAAGCCACTCCCGGAGCAACGTGGGTAAAGGTGGAGCGCACGGACGACCGGACGCTCACCGTGACCGTCGATGACAACGACACCGGTGCCGAACGCAGCACCACCATCGCCATCGTAGCCGACCAGGCTTCGCAGGAGATACGCGTGAACCAGCTCGCCAAGGACAACGAATTCGCCCGTTTCCGCAAGCTGGACACCTTCCAGATGGGGGCTGCCATGTCGCCCAGCGGCAAGTATGCCGGCGGTTTCACCGCTTCCATCGCACCGGACGACTCCTGGCAGTACTCCCCGACCATCGTGGACCTGGAGACCGGCGAAGTCTATGAATTCGGCCCCTTCCCCGAATCGCTCTATTACCTGACCCAAACCATGGCCATCACCGACCAGGGTCTGCTCTTCATCAGCGACGGGTCGAACGGCGGCCAGATAGCCATCGACCTCACCGGCAATATCTTCATTCCGGAGGCACCGGCCGGTTTCACCAGTAAACCCGACATCCAGGGTACTTCGGCCGACGGCAAATATTGGGTAGGTTTCGGTATGAAAGGCAAAGCATTCGAGGACGAAACGCCGTGCAAGGCGCTGCTGTGGACGGACGGCGTACCGACCGAACTTCCCTGGCCCGACCTCAACTACCGTGACGAGGAGCCGTGGTACGGCGGCATGGCCCGCGGCATCTCCGCAAACGGCGAAATCATCTACGGTACCTCGTGGGAGAACTGGGACTTCGGCATGCTCTACTGGGTAAACAACGGTGCGAATACCGAAAAACCGAAATGGGTCGGCGAAGACGTGCGCGAAGTATGGGAAGAGACCATGAAGAACAGCGACGGTACCGAATATACGACGCATCTGGTAAACGGTCTCATCTGCCAGGCACAGCTCACCAAAATCAGCCCCAACGGCAAATGGATTGCCAGCTCGTACCGCACTGAAACACCTGCAGAAGACCGGCTTTCGATAGTCACGACGCAGACGGCCGCCTTCTACAACACCGAGACCGAGACGACGACCATCGTCAGCGACTACGGCGAATCGGTCGGCGTACACGTGACCGACGACGGTATCGGCTTTATCGGCATCGGTACGCTGGGCATCTCGTCGGGTGCGGTGTACGACCTGAATACGGGAACCGACCTGGGCAGCACGCAGGACTGGGTATATGACAACTACGGCATCATCATCCCAGCCGGTTACATCAACTACGTTTCCGCAGACGGCCGGTTCGTGCTCGGCACCAAGGCCGAATCTTCGGCAGGTGGGGTAAACTTCATCAACTGGTACATCGCTCCCCCCGTAGCAAAGTAATTATAAGTATATAATGACTGAAGGCAGCGGCATTCCGGTAAGGTTGCCGCAGCCTTTGCAAACG
>ENA-OPEA01000667-OPEA01000667.1-human-gut-metagenome-genome-assembly--contig:-NODE-667-length-17641-cov-2.416183_pt1 | contig 17641 bp, 18 predicted proteins | sample MGYA00241623_ERZ501509 | MGnify/ENA primary metagenome ERZ501509 (study PRJEB25962, sample SAMEA2042571) | human gut metagenome | biome: human gut; feature: human-associated habitat; material: faeces... | reverse complement strand
AAAACCGGAGACAATACAGCCAAACTCAGCTTCTCGATCGTACAAAGCGTTGTAGGGAATGTGAGAAGTTTCCAATATACGACGACTCTCACTTTTTCCAAAAGCAATGAGTTTGAAATGACAGGAACAAAGTTCGTTTTCAGCACGTTAACCGGATCGACACTTTGCGAACTGCATTGTACCGGAACTCTCTACCAATAAAAAATTAATGCCAAATACCTATTAAAACAATAGGATTCTTTTTCCGGAAGAAAATAAAAAGGATTCTGGCTTTTTATAAAAACAGCACCAAAGCCATTTATTCCCGGTAATTTCATTATATTTGTCTGTATATCTCTATTGTTATGGAATATTACATATTGATAAACGAAAAACCCGAAGGCCCTTTCGCTCTTGAAAGACTGAACGAAATGCATATAACTCCTCAAACACTGGCAGATCCCTTGGTGTAGAAATAATCAGTACTTCTCTGATTCCAGCAAGCATTAAAGTTGATAAAGGATAGTAAATCATCGGTTTATCATAGACAGGCATGATCTGCTTTGAAATTGCTTTTGTCAATGGGTATAAACGTGTTCCGGATCCTCCGGCTAAAATAATTCCTTTCATTCTTCATCCTCCTGAAAAAAATTCAATTTATCACTTTTTGGTAAAACGCAAACAAGCAGTATCATCCGACCTACGGACGGTACTGCTATTTGTGCTATTATTATTTTCCCTGATACATATCTTCATAATATTTCTGATAATCACCACTGGTAACGTTGTTCATCCAGTCTTCATGTTCTAAATACCAGGCGATGGTCTTCTTAATTCCATCCTTGAACATCGTCTCCGGTTCCCAGCCTATCTCAGCTTTTATCTTGTCAGGTGCGATTGCATATCTGCGATCGTGTCCCTTGCGATCCTCTACATATGTGATCAAATCCTTGCTTACATTTGCTTTTCTTGGATCAGTATCAGGAAGAATTTCCTGTAGAGTCTCAATGATAATATTGATAATCTCAATATTACGCTTTTCATTATGTCCGCCAATATTGTAAGACTCACCAAGCTTTCCATGTTCCTGAACCATGTCAATTCCCTTTGCATGATCATCTACATATAACCAGTCACGAATATTCAATCCATCTCCGTACACCGGTAATTTCTTTCCGTGCAAAGCATTGTTAATAATTAATGGAATCAACTTCTCCGGGAACTGATATGGTCCATAATTATTGGATGTATTCGTCACATTAGCCGGAAAATGATACGTATCAATATAAGCCTTCACTAACATATCAGAAGACGCTTTACTAGCGGAATATGGACTGTGTGGCTGATATGGAGTTGTCTCATAAAAATAGCTTTTTCCATCATCAGGAAGTGAACCATATACTTCATCTGTCGATACATGAAGGAACTTTTTACCAGTTTTAAAACTGCCATCTGGCAGCTCCCATGCTTTTTTTGCACAATTAAGCATAACTGCTGTTCCGAGAACATTTGTCTTGACAAAAACTTCCGGATTTTTAATACTTCTGTCAACATGACTTTCTGCCGCGAAATGCACAACACGGTCAATATCATTTTCTTCAAAGATCTTCATGATAGCATCCTTGTCCGTGATGTCCGCTTTAATGAAAGTGTAATTATCTCTATTTTCAATATCTTTTAAATTCTCCAGATTACCTGCATATGTCAATGCATCTACATTGATAATTCTGATTTCATTATCATATTTGCGAAACATATAATGAATGTAGTTCGATCCAATAAATCCAGCTCCTCCAGTTACCAAATAAGTTCTCATTCCGAGATCCTCCTATCATCACAATTATTTGTCATTTTACCATATTTTATATACTAAGACAAGTTTTACACATCTTAGGATTTTATTAACTATTTCAGCTCTGCCATATAAACATCCAATGAGTCTTTCCAGTCAGCCATCTGATAACCATCCGCTAATCTCATCATATAATTATCCAGAATAGAATATGCCGGACGGTCAGCCGCTGCCGGATTCATCTGTTTATACTGCTTACTTGTTACATGATTTACCTTTGTGCTTTTTCCTGCTCTTTTGAAAATTTCCTCTGTAAAGTCTGCCCAGTTTGTATCTCCCTCGCAAGTAGCATGATACAGACCATAATTTTCCGTTCCCTCAAAATGATGGATTGCCTTTGCAAGCTCTACTGCACTTGTTGGCGATCCAAGCTGATCGCAGACAACACTCACTTCATCATGAGTCTCCGAAAGGTTCAGCATAGTTTTTACAAAGTTTTTTCCATCTCCATATAACCAGGCTGTACGAAAAATAAAGAAATGGTTTGAAAACTGTTGAACAAACTTCTCTCCTTCGAGCTTTGTTTTACCATAAGCACTCACCGGGTTCGGTGCATCAAATTCAGTATATGGTTTTGTACCATTTCCCTCAAAAACATAATCTGTTGAAACATGAATCATCTTTGCGCCAACTGCCTCTGCTGCAATGCTTAAGTTTCTTGGACCCAAAGCATTGATACGATAGGCTGCATCCCACTGCTTCTCACATGCATCAACATTTGTATGGGCCGCACAGTTAATGATCACTTCTGGCTGTTCTGCACGTACAAGTGATAATACCTGCTCAATTTTTGTAATGTCAAGTGCTGTCACACCTTCCCCTTCCGCTACATCTGTATTAATAAATGTCACATCACTTCCTGCATATTCCTTATTGATCGCACGACCAAGCTGTCCATTACATCCTGTTACCAAAATCTTTTTACTCATTCTCTTCATTCCCTCTTTCTTTTTATAAAATTTTCCATCTTTTATCACACTTCAGTTTTCTTCTTCCTGTCCTTTACGACACAGGATGTTATTATTAAAAATACTATAAATACTACTCCAAACGAAAGGGTACAACTCAGTGCCGCTCCCAACATTCCAAGACTCTTTACGAAACTCGATCCCAGAAATACTGCAAATATAAGTCCGGCTCCATATCCCAGCAATAAAAAAATCTGTTTTCCCGTAACTGTTACCACATAATAGAGACAATATACATAGGCATTCAGTCCTCCGCATATCATAATGATCACCAATTCCATTCGATATGCCCTCAGATCAACTCCATACACAAGAGATAATATTGGTATTCCCAAAAGATAAGCACCCACACATGCTGCAATCGTAAGTGCACCAATTAAAATCATCATTTTTTTCACAATGTCCGTAAACTCTTTTATATTTTCCCCCTCCCAATCTCTGGCAAGATCTGTAAGAAGTGGCCGGAATACAAAAAGGCTTAATAAATTGATCACAAATGCAGGCATAAATAAAATATTATAGCTGTTCTGAACCGTCTCATCATAATATGTGTTAATCGCATATTTGGGTGCATTGTTCAGATAATTCATAATAAAAGATGACACAAACAATGGCCAGCATGCATTATAAATACCTAAAATCCCTCTCCATTCCAGATGCACCGGCGTTGGTTCAAAGTATTTTTTCATATGTAAATCATAAAACAGCATAATAACCAGTGACGTTAATGTAAGTGTCATAGCCGCATATAACAGGTTGTCTGTTAACCATAATATAATTGTGAATGTAATCGTTGAAATTCCGCTCCGCATTAACATCTCTTTTCCGGAAATGTCAATTCGTTCTCTCTGTTGGAATAATCCACTATATACATCTGCCACAGCCTCTACCATTCGATACCCCAGAATCCAAAACACGGTAAGTGCTTCGACTCCAGTATAACCATTCACAACAATATAGCCTATCATGCAGATCAGCATAATAATACAATTTAACATTCTGCTGGTAAAATATTGATCAAATGTAAATTTATTTTTTATATCCGTCGACTGAACTGGTCTGATTTCAAATCCACCGACAGAAAACAAAAGCTGCGCTGTAGAATACGCCAATGCAAAAAATCCACCCCTGCTCTCTCCGCTAATCCGGTTAACGATAATCAACAGAAGCATAGAGGAAAGTGAATTGCAAAGACTTCCAGCCATATTCCACATAAATTTCTTCTTTGCTGTTGTTTCCTTCATTTATTTCTGTTCCCTTTTTTCTTTCTCATCAATTGCAATCTTCTGTACTAATTCTTTTACTTTATTGTCCAGTTTAGAAATGTCCATAGTGAGTTGAAAACATTTGACAAGTAATATAAATATAATCAAAAGAAATATGAAATTAGTTGTGGAATATACGCCTACCAACTCTGACATCCAATCTGCAATCTGTGGAAAAATACTAAACAAAACGAGCATTATCGCAAACAATGTCCAAAAAATAGAATACTCTATCTGTAATTTTTCCTGTTTTACTTTTTTGCACATATAAAGCAATGTAAAAACAGATACGATAATCAATGTAATTCGAAATGCTATCGACATTCTTTTCTCCTTTATCCTGTCTATTTTGTAAAATCCACTTTCTTTTTATTGCGAAAGTTCTGTATTAATAATATAGATATCAACATTCTGGCCATATATTTTGCAGCATTGACGGCATTAAGATAACTTTGTCCGGCAATTCTTTCATCCATCTTTGCCTGTATTTCTGCCACTTTTGCTCCCATTTTAATCAAATACGATACGGTATCCGGTTCCGGTCCAAAATTTATGTTGTTTGCCAATACTTCTATTAATTTTTTATTATACATACGCATTCCAGATGTCGGATCCATGATTTTTGCACCTGAAGTAAGTCTGATCGCAGTGGTGATCAATCTGCTTCCAATCATCCTTGCTGTAGCCGGTTTCTTTTCTTCAACAAATCTGGATGCGATCACAATATCATTTCCTTCTTCTATTTTCCGGATCATTGCTGCAATATATTCCGGTCTGTGCTGTCCATCTGCATCAAACTGTACTGCGCAATCATATCCCTTTTGATATGCATATTTCATACCAGTCTGAAATCCACCTGCAAGTCCTAAATTTACCGGAAGATCTATAATATTGTAATGATTTGAATGGCATATCTCAGATGTTTTATCCATTGATCCATCATTAATCACCACATAATCATACTCTGGATAATTTTCTGTCAAATGCTTCACCACACGTTCTATATTGTCTTGTTCGTTGTATGCCGGAATGATGATCAATACTTTCATTCTTTCTCCCCATTCATGTCTTTTGCAATCTGCATAACCTTTTCAGCAGTGGCATCCCACGTGAAATATTTTACTAATCTATCATAACTTTTACATTCTGCCTGTGTTCGGTATGCATCATCTTCTATTACTTTTTCCAAATTTTTCTGAATTGATTCAACTGTATTATCTCTCATGATAATTCCATACTGTTCATCTATGAGCAACTCTTTCGCTCCACCTCGATAAGTTGTTATCACAAAACACTTACATGCCACAGCCTCCAATACGGAAGTTGGAAAGCCTTCCGAATCTGATGGCAGGCAAAATATATCTGACGCATCCAAAATTTTAACAATATGTTCAAAGTCAATTTGTCCCGTCAATATGATATACGGATCTGACATTTCTATCAATTCCTGATATAATATACCATCCCCTGCAATCATTAAATAAACCGGTATCTGTCCGTTTTTTATCCTGCTTATATTTATCTTTTTTACCGCTGATACAAGCTGTTTAATTCCTTTTTCCGGAATTAATCTGCCAGTAAAAGAAATTACTTTTGCTTCATTCGGAATCTCATATTCCTTCCGATAATCAATGTCAGACTCTTTTAAAATCCGCTGAAATTCTTCGATTTCAACCGCATTATATAGTGTTCCCTTTGATTTGATATGGAAATGTCCGCTCCACTCACAACAGGCTTCCGAAACTCCATAGTAATCATCACAATACTTTTTCAACAAAAATGTAAGGAAATGCTCATACCATCCCCCCACTGTGTCAAACAACTTATTATTCACACTCAGATGGGATGTTCCATGTTCTATTACAATGGATGGAATCCCCTTACTTTTAGCAAATTTCGCACCATATAATGAATGCAGATAGAATCTCGTATTAATAATCACAAGATCATATTGATTCCTCTCGATCAGTTTTTTTACTTTTTTAAATTCTTTGTTTCTTTTGAACACCGGATATCTTCCGCCTAATAAATCGTAACATGGCAGACGATAAATCTGGATTCCTTCTTGTATTTCATCTCCTGATAAATCACCCGTATTTGATGTTACTATAGTAACTTCGTTTCCTGCAGCGATCAATTTTCTGCTCAAATACAAAGTATAACGTTCTACACCACCAACATGCGGATAATACTGTGCAGAAAAAATGCAATAATGTTTTGACATTTTTTTCACCTGTTCAATTGCTCTAATGTATTTTTTCATTATGAATAATAAACTTTTTTAATATATAACATTAAAATTCTTGATGTCAATCCAAATCCTAATATACGATATACCCTATGAACCAGACGAACTGCCGGGTTTATATCATAAGTTAACAGATATGCATATTTTTTCATTATCTCACGATCATTTTTAATTTGCTCATTCTGTTCTATCAAGTATGCCTGTCCCATCCAGACTGCAAACGGATACGCTAAATACGCATAAAAAACTTTCCGATATTCTTGATCCAAATATTTTTCTGCATATTGGGTATATTCTATTATAATATTTTTCAGATCATTCACCATATAATATTTCATCTTCTGACTTGTCTGAGCTGTTTCATGGCCTTTGCGATACACATAAAATGGTTTATCATACCATTCAAACCGTTCTGCGTAAATCAGCATTCTGGCAATCCAGTCTGTATCTTCATTGCGGATTCCCTTTTTAAAATACAGATCATGTTCCCGTATCAAAGAGGTTTTTACAAGTTTTGTCCAAACTGTAACGCTAAGCATTCCAGCTTTTATCAGATTTTCCACTGCCTCTTTTCTTTTCTTTCCCGATACAAGTGTGCGATCAAAAGAAGACGGTTTTACAGTTCTATTTTTATCCTGCCAATACACCATGTTTGCGTGCATCACAACATCCGGTTCTGTCTCACTTATCACTTTTATGATATCACACAACGCATCTGGATCACTCCAATAATCATCATTGTCCATAAATGTGATGTAATCACCACTGGCTTTCTCCAATCCGACGTTTCTTGCATCTGATGTTCCACCGTTCTGTTTGTGAATCGTAACAATTCTATCATCTTTTTTGGCATATTCATCACATATCATCGGACTATCATCCGTAGATCCATCATCTACTAACAAAATTTCGAAATTGTGATACGTCTGCGCCAATATGCTTTCCACACATTGTTTCAAATATAAAGTTGAGTTGTATACCGGTATAATAATGCTTATTTTCATATCTTACTTAATATCTTTTTCTTTTAATTTTTGAAAAAATATCCCTTACTCTCCCAATCCATCCTCAATCGCTTCCACGATCGCTTTTAAAGCCTCTTCCTCATCTTCGCCCTCGCACATGAGTTCAATCTCATCTCCGGACTTGATACATGCGCCTAATACGCTTAAGACACTTTTTGCGTTTGCGATATTATCGCGGTAGCGGAACGTGATATGTGATTTAAACTGCATTGCATCCTTACATAAAATTCCCGCAGGTCTCAAATGCAGTCCTGTTGGATTTTTTATTACTACTTTCTGACTAACCATGCTGTATTACCCTCCAAATTCCAGTCCCCTGATTTTTTTATCCGTATGCCGGTATGAATCACCATGTTATAATCAGACCAGCATTTTGGTATTCTATAACATAATTTTTGTGATCAATTCCGCCAGTTTCCTTGCTTCTTCATCGATCACTTTCTGATCTTTCCCCTCGATCATGACGCGCACCAGCGGCTCTGTTCCGGATGGGCGGATGAGAACTCTTCCCTCGCCCTTGAATTTTTTCTCAACATCTGCCACAGCATCTGCAATTTCCTGATATTCCATGAATTTTTCTTTTTTATGGTTTGGAACTTTTGCGTTGACAAGAGCCTGTGGGAGTACTTCCATAATCTCAGCAAGTTCTGACAACGGTTTTCCGGTATTGACCATAACCTCTAATAAATGCAGGGCGCTTAATAATCCGTCACCGGTTGTATTATCGTCTAAGAAGATAACATGACCGGACTGCTCTCCTCCGATGTTATAGCCATTTTTTCTCATATTCTCAAGAACATAACGGTCGCCGACCTTTGTCTTTTCCACATGGATGCCCTCTTTCTGCCCCATAAGGGTAAATCCGAGGTTTGTCATGACTGTGACTACGATCGTATCTTTCTTCAAAGTTCCTTTGGACTTCATGTAGTTGCCACAGATTGCCATGATCTGATCACCGTCCACAACATTTCCATGCTCATCCACTGCAAGCATACGGTCTGCGTCACCGTCAAATGCAAGACCAACTGCTGCCTTTTCATATACAACACGCGCTTTCAGCTCATCCATATGAGTGGAGCCACAATTGGAATTGATGTTGGTTCCATCCGGATCAGTATGGATTGCGATAAGATCTGCTCCAAGATCTGTCAGTGCTTTGACAGATGTATAATGGGATGCACCTTCTGCACAGTCTACAACAATTTTCATACCTTTAAGATCCACCGGAACACATTTTTCCATGAATTTCACGTATTCATCTCTCAGGTCAAAGCGGTAATCAATCTTTCCTACGCCGGAACCGATCGGAAGTACCACGTCTTTCATGTTATTTTTGATCAGAGCCTCAATCTCATCTTCCATCTCATCCGGAAGCTTGTAGCCCTCTCCATTGAAGAACTTGATCCCATTAAATTCCATTGGATTGTGTGATGCGGAGATGACTACTCCGGCATCTACTTTGTGTTTTCTGGTGAGATATGCGATCGCAGGTGTCGGCATCACTCCGACAAATATTGCATTTGCGCCAACCGAACAGATACCTGCCATTAATGCGCTCGCTAACATTCCTCCTGAAATTCTCGTATCACATCCTACAATAATGGTTGCCTGATGCTCCTGCTCTTTTGTGAGCACGTAAGCTCCTGCCTGACCTAACTTTGTTGCCAGTTCAATTGTCAGTTCCGAGCCCGCCACACCACGGACGCCGTCTGTTCCAAACATTCTTGCCATATTACTGTTCCTCTCTTTGTTCCTATTTCAAATTTTTTAAATCTGCTAACGTTCACTTGTTTTCCTTACCGTTGAGGTACTCTCCAGTTCCTCATCTGTATTATCAGCAGAAGCAGATGTATCAGATGCACTTTCAATAGTAACTGCTGCATAAGTATCCGCATAGCTGACCGTATCCTCATCCAGTTCAAATGTAATCAGTACATTATGTGCACCCAGCTTTAAATCTGTCAGATCGATACTGCCGGAAATCGTCTTTTCGTCCAGCGCATCGATCACACTGCTTCTTCCTGACACTGTCAAGGCAATGTTGTCTTCCTCATACTGTACTTTTTCATCCGAACTCAGTCCGATCACCTGAAGATTCGTCACCGGGATCTGCAAAGTCTTTGTCTTTACTGCCTCCACCACAACTGTAACATCAATCTTGGAGTCTGAACTGATCACTAATGCAGTGCCTGAAGGAAGATATGTGGAAATGTCCACAGTCTTTTCAATATTTGAAGTTGCATCTGTAATATCTAACACTTCTTCCGGAATCGTGATCTTATTGATGGTATTTAAAATAGCCGCCTCGCCTTTAATACGTACTTTCTGTGGCGTATAGGTGATATCCCCTGCCTGATATCCATCTGCCGGAGTTCCGGTTGTCAGGAATTCCAGTTCCACATCTTTCGTATTCAGGATCTGTGCACTGATATTGACTGTGCTCACACTCAGCGTAAGCTTTGTCGTATCCACAACCTCTCCCTGTGCATCATAAAATACAGGTGTCACACGGTCTGTGATATCCGTTGACATGCCATCTACATTAATAGTCGCCACAACGGTATCGATCTGATTTACCACAGAAGCCGGACCGGATACTTTCATAACATTCGCATCTGTGATCTCAACATCACCAAGCGCGCATCCCGACGCAACCGTACCGGTTGTGTTTGTCTTGATCGGGAACTGCTTTGAAGCAGAATCCTCCAGTTCAAGATCCAGATACAGATCTTTGCTGGTAATATTAATACTGCTGTTGTTACGGTTACAGGTCACGACAACCGGCACACGGTAAGTCCCTGTTTTCTCATCATATTCAATTTTCTGTGCATCCGCCGTTGCTGTAAAGTTCGCATTGGTAAGTGTATTATGCACAGAGCGTTTTGCATACACGCTGAACGTGATCGTATTCTTTCCATCCAGATAATCTGCCCATTTTCCCATGGAGGTGATATAAGATTTATTTTCCAGTGAGACACTGGTTGTGTAAGGTTTTGAGTTGCTCGGATCATCAATATTCACGACTACGATCCATAAAACAACAGCAAACAAAACAGCAAGGATTTTAAGGCCAAAGTTATTCATTACTCTCTTTCCGAATTTTTGTAACATCTTTCAGCCTCCTTCTCCATGATTTCACTTTCGAAGTGTCCTGCTCACGTTTCTGAATGTAAGCCAGTTTATTTTTTAAGAATTCTGCATCTACATTCCGGTAAAGTTCACCGTCCAGTGCAATGGATACTTTTCCGGTTTCCTCCGATACTACAATTGTGAGTGAATCGCTCACCTCACTGATACCGACTGCCGCACGGTGTCTTGTTCCAAGGTCTTTGCTCAGGCTTAAGGAGTCCGTCAGTGGAAGATAGCAGGTGGCAGAAACAACTCTGTCTCCCCTCACAATGACTGCTCCATCATGCAGCGGTGTGTTTTTTTCAAAAATATTGATCAGAAGCTGGCTGGTCAGGATACCATCTACGGCAATCCCTGTCCTCTCATACTCCGTCAGAACGATTTCATCTTCCACTACGATGAGTGCTCCTGTTTTTACTTTTCCCATCTCATAGCAGGCTTTCACCAGCTCTGTGATAGTCTTGTCGGAAAACTTTCCATTCTCCACTTTGTTGAAATCAAAATTAAAAAGATTTACCAAAATGTTCTTCCGTCCGAGATTTTCCAGTGCCTTGCGCATCTCCGGCTGGAAGATCACGACCACAGCGATCATTGCCACGTTAAACAGTTTGTCGGCGATCCAGACGATCGTATTCATTTCAAACAAAACTGCAAGCAAAACAAAGGCAAGGATCACAAGGATTCCACGGAGAAGCATCCACGCTCTCGTATCTTTGATCCAAACCAGCATATAATAGATCAGCACTGAAATGATAATGATCTCTATAATATCTGTGAGGGACATCTGAAGTGTCAGGTAAGACACCGCTTTTTCCCAAAACGTCCGCAATATTACGCCTAAATTCTGCACCGGATTCACTTCCTTTTAATCTAATAAATTTTCGTCTATGTCCATCTCTTCTGCAAATTTCTTCTTGTTCAAACGTTCCTTTTCACTTTTTCCGTTAAAACGTTTGATCTGTTTATCTTTCTCCGTCACCAGAGATTTTGGAACTGCTTTTACATAATAATAGTAATCATCATCCTCGAACTGGAGGCGTTCCGTTCTGGAGTAATCCAGATTAAAAAACAGAAACTGGATGATCATGGCGATCACACCGGAGATCACGCTTCCAACGATCACACCGGCAATTTTGTCTGAAATCCCAAGTAAAATGTATCCTGCTGTCAGTCCGATCGCTTCAAATAAAATACCGGATGCCCATGCAACAGTCCATGAATGTTCAATGTCAAGCTTTCTCACCACATAGACAATGAGTGTCGTAATGATAAAAATACCAAGAACAAGGTACATCTCCTTATTTCCAACCAGCTGGTTCAATGCCACTACTACTTTTGATACCGAAGAATCCGTCTCTTCCGCTGCATCGCTCAATGCGCTTGCATTCTCGCTCACTCCATGGATAAAGAAATAGATCACAGTACCGCAGGCAACAGACACTACAGAATACGCCTCACTCAGCAGACCGGAGCCAACCGGTACCGCATAAGGAATATGCAGCTTAAAGCAGACCGGTGTCAGAACCGCATTGATACCACTCTTTGGGGAAAAACGGAAATAAATAAAATAGATGATCGCAAACATGAGAAGTCCTACCAGACATACCTCAATGGATAATGCATACAGATCCGCCAAAACGACCAACGCAGCAATTGCGATCAGTCCATTGACCGGAAGCATGGAACACACAAGTGCAAGAATGACTGCAACCGGTGTCTTGCTGACCAGTTTCATATATCCAATACTATTGTTGATCATAAGGAATGTAAACAATGCAAGTACAAACCGGATCGCCGGTTTCACATATATTTCATTTTTTCCGTAAAAACGGATCAGTTTCTCTTTCAATTCTAATAAGGTTGTCATTTTAGCCTCCCGCCGTTTGTTTTATTCCTGATTTTCCTGCCCCCGGCAGTGTTCAGGGATTATTCCCAGTCTTTATTCTCAGACATTTTCAGCTTGTCTTCCCTCTCGTATAACTGATTCAGCTTCTTCAGATTGCCATAATACTTCTTTACCTCACGGCGTCCCTTTGTATATCTTCTATTATAAACAAAATACGTGATCGCCATGTAAGCAAGCATAAACACAATATACTTTATCAGCACGGATGTCAGCAGTTCCTGAATATCCATTGCATTCAGATTCTCCATTAACTGGTTCATGGAATAAATGCCCCATGTCACAAGGATCAGCGCAAAGCCAATCGTTCCTGACACAAAGCTTCCAAGCATACGCAGCGAAACATAATCTTTTCTTGCATACTGTGTCATCGGCTTACATTCTTTTCCCTGATCGGTGTCAAATATCGCCATTTTTATCATATGATGTAAACGTTCTTCGTTAACCATGCAGATTTCCTTCCTGTGTGTCACACAATGTATCTACTATAAAATAAACCCATCTCATTTTCTGAAAAAGTACATTCTTCACGCAATTATGCATTCTTATTCATCATTATAACACAGTAGGCGGTATTTTCAAACAAAAAAAAGCAGATGCGACCTTTCTACGTTTCTACCTATATAAATAACGTAGCTATGCGCCCTGCTTTTTTATAAATTCTGTCCTTATTTTCAGATATGTGACATTCTGTTCCCGGTTCTATCTCAGGAATCTCATCTTATCCCCTTCATCACGCTCTCCGCCCGATCTCTGCTGCATTGGACGTGGTCTGTTCAAAGCACTCTGCAGATTATTTGCCATAGCAGCTTTACACTTGTCACAGAAGCGTCCGCTTGTGATCGGTCTGCCACAGTGTTCACACAACACACCATCTAAAGAAGCTTCCGAGAGGATCAGTCTCTCCTCTTTCACCCACTGTTTGATCTGTTTCACAGAAACATCCATATCCTCTGCCACCTGACTGATGGATGCCTGTGGATGTTCACCGATATAATCTTTCACGCTGCTAAATTTCTTCTCAAGCGCAGCCCTGCATTCAGGGCAAAGCTGTGCGCCACTCATATAATTAAAGAGTTTTCCACAGCCCTTACAATTTCTTACATCCATAGCATATTCCTCCTAAAATCCCTCGCCGATACTGATACATAGGAAATAAATCTCATCCACCCCTGCCTGCAAAAGTACCTCTGCCACTGCATCGATCGTGCTTCCCGTCGTATAGATATCATCTACAATTAATATTTTCCTATATTTTACTATATTTGGTACTAACTGGAAAGCTTTTTTTAGATTTATCTTCCGTTCGACATCATTTAATTCTTTTTGCGGCGTGGTATTCCGGATTCGTTTTACCATGCGTTTTTCCACCGGAAGATTCATTTTTTCTCCCAGCGCCAGTGCAAATACGGCTGCCTGATTATACCCTCTTCCCTTTTCTTTCCAACGGTACATAGGAACCGGTACAATTGCTTCGATCTGTTTTCTCCGGATCCAGTCTCCATAGATGCGCACTGCTTCTTTCGCATAAAAACCTGCATATTCGCGTTTATTACTATATTTAAAACGGTACATGGACTGGCGGATTTCTCCCTGATAAACAAAAACTGCTTTTCCCTGGGAAAAATAGTGTTTTTTCCTCATGCAGTCTGTGCAGTATTCCCTCCTCTGGTCTTCTAATGGCTTGCCACATTTTTTGCAGGACGGTTCCCCGATACAGATCACTTTCTTCCGGCAGTCTTCACATGTATCTTTCCCAACATATATCACCTCATCACAGACAGGGCATCTTGGAGGAAATACAATGTTGGATAACCCCTCTTTTATTTTCATAAAATCCTTTCTAAAAATCTCTCCGGTTTCCATCCTAACACTTTTCTGTCCTGCATACTATAAAGGTTTTCTTAAGATTTTAAATCTTTTTCTTATGATCCTCACCGAAAAAAGGAATGTCCTTTACACATTTTTTCTCAAATTCCGGTTGACGAATCCTGTATGAGTGATTATAATTCAATCATTAAAAGCATTAATGCTTTAAAGCATTAAAGGCTATGATCAATGATAAGGAGAATGAATATGAAAAAGATGAACAAAATACTCTCTGTCATGATGGCAGCTGCAATGACAGTTTCCATGACAGCATGCGGCGGCGATACAGCCTCCGACAATACCTCTGCATCTGCTGACAATTCAGCAGCAGCAACAGAATCCGCTGCAGCAGGCAGTACCGATGGTCAGAAATATACGATCGGTATTTTACAGCAGTTAGAGCACCCTGCTCTTGACGCTGCTTCCCAGGGCTTTGAGGATGCACTGACAGAGCTGCTCGGTGCAGATAATGTAACATTTGACCTTCAGAACGCACAGGGCGAGCAGGCAAACTGTGCTACTATTGCAAACAATTTTGTTGCCGGCAACTATGACCTGATCCTTGCAAACGCAACCACTGCTTTACAGTGTTCTGCCGCTGCTACAAGCACGATCCCGATCCTCGGAACTTCTGTCACAGATTATGCAACTGCCCTTGAGATCGACGACTGGACAGGTTCTACCGGAAGAAATATCTCCGGAACTTCCGATCTTGCTCCTTTAGATGAACAGGAAGCCATGATCAAAGAATTATTCCCGGATGCAAAAACAGTCGGTATCCTTTACTGTTCCGCAGAGCCAAACTCCAAGTATCAGGCTACCCAGATCGAGGCTGCTTTAGATGCTGATGGTATTGCATACAAAGAATATACTGCTTCTGATTCCAATGATATCACCTCTGTGGTACAGACGGCAGTTTCCGAAGTAGATGTTATTTATATTCCAACAGACAACACAATGGCAAACAACACTGAAACCATCAATAACATCGCTCTTCCGGCAGGTATTCCGATCATTGCCGGTGAGGAAGGTATCTGTTCCGGATGTGGTGTTGCAACGCTTTCTATCAGCTACTATGATATCGGATACACAGCAGGTCAGATGGCTTATGATATCCTTGTAAACGGCGCTGATATCACAACGATGGAGATTAAGACTGCACCACAGGTAACAAAAGAATACAATGCAGATATTTGTTCCCAGCTTGGAATCACACCTCCTGATGATTATGTTGCAATTGAAACAGAATAATGTTACTGCCGAGCAAACATTAACAGAATAATCTTTCATCAGTGCAACAAGTTAAAGCTTTAAATCGTTTTAGTATTATGTTATAATATGCCTGCGGTATTTCGTCCCAACAAATACCGCAGGTATTTTATGCTGTGGGTATTTTGTTCTGCAAGCAATTGATTTCATGAATATTGTTTTATATTTGTAGATGATTTTTGCACCAAATAGTTCCGCACAGGCATTTTATAAAAAATAAGGAGAGATTTCTTATGACGATGATGTTAACAACTTATTTAGCTTCCCTGAGCCCGCTGGCATTGCTCCGTTCCCTGCCGGGCGCATGCGCACAGGGACTCATCTGGGGACTCCTTGCACTCGGAGTCTACATTACTTACAAATTGTTGGATTTTGCCGATCTGACCGTTGACGGTTCCATGGCGACCGGAGGTGCAGTCGCCGTTATGCTGATCCGCGCAGGCATGAACCCATGGCTTGCTCTTATCTTTGCTTTTCTTGCAGGAATGGCCGCCGGATTTATCACCGGAATGTTACATACCGCACTTGGGATCCCGGGAATCCTTGCAAGTATCCTGACGCAGATTTCACTTTACTCTATCAACTTAAATATTCTCGGAAGTTCCAATCAGGCAGTCAGCGTTGACAAATACAGCCTTGTTGTTTCACTCCGTTATATTTCGGACTCAACTGCAAGCAAAATCCGTATGTTTACGACCTGTATCCTCTTCTGCGTTGTACTCGTTGCCATTCTCTACTGGTATTTCGGAACAGAGCAGGGACATGCGATCCGTGCAACCGGCTGTAACCGGCAGATGGCAAGAGCGCAGGGAATCAACACTGATTTTCATACCGTACTTGCACTGATGATCTCTAACGGTCTTGTAGGACTTTCCGGTGGACTTTACGCCCAGTATCAGGGAGCAGCGGATGTCAATATGGGACGTGGTGCGATCGTTATCGGACTTGCTGCTGTTATCATTGGCGATGTCCTCTTTGGAAAAATGTGTGCCGGCAAAAAAATTGCATTTGCTTACACACTGCTCTCCGTCATTGCCGGAGCTATCCTGTACTACCTTGTTTTAAGTGTTGTTTTATGGTTGAAATTCCCATCCGACGACCTGAAATTATTCTCTGCAATTGTAGTAGCTATCTTCCTTTCAATCCCATATCTGAAAGCGAAACATAGCAGGAAAGGAGTGGCAAAATAATGGCTGAAATGTTAAAAATCGATCATATCTGCAAAACATTTAACGCTGGTACGATCAATGAAAAAGTTGCTTTAAACGGAGTTGATCTGACATTAGAAGATGGCGATTTTGTCACTGTTATCGGTGGTAATGGTGCTGGAAAATCCACAACTTTAAACGCTGTCGCAGGTGTCTGGCCAGTGGATTCCGGTAAAATATTTATTGGTGGTGATGATGTCACAAAATTATCCGAATACAAGCGTGCCAAATATTTAGGCCGTGTCTTCCAGGATCCTATGACCGGAACTGCAACCACCATGTCCATCGAGGAAAATATGGCAATTGCAGCCCGCCGTGGCAGAAAACGTGGGTTAAGCTGGGGAATCACGAAGGCAGAACGTGACACCTACCGGGAAATGTTAAAAACATTGGATTTAGGTCTTGAAGATCGTCTCACCAGCAAAGTCGGGCTGCTTTCCGGCGGACAGCGTCAGGCAATCACACTGTTGATGGCTTCCATCCAGAAACCAAAACTTTTACTGTTAGATGAACACACCGCTGCCCTTGATCCGAAAACGGCTGCAAAAGTACTTGAGATTTCCGACAAGATCATCTCCGACAATCATCTGACCGCTATGATGGTAACACACAATATGAAGGATGCTATTGTGCACGGAAATCGCCTGATCATGATGCACGAAGGAAAAGTTATCTTAAATATTTCCGGCGAGGAAAAGAAGAAACTGACGGTTGAAGATCTGCTGCACCAGTTTGAAAAGGTCAGCGGGCAGGAATTCGCAAACGACAAGGCCTTGTTATCATAACCGGAGGTTAATTGGCGTAGTGTCGCAGATTCTGTGGTGCTTTCTCAGGGCTTGAAGGGCAGATATAAGCATTCTCTCACAAGTCTTGATTTTATAGGTTTATGAAAAGAAAAACGGTACAGACGAAATATGATGTTCCTG
>ENA-OPEA01000639-OPEA01000639.1-human-gut-metagenome-genome-assembly--contig:-NODE-639-length-18092-cov-2.795919_pt1 | contig 18092 bp, 18 predicted proteins | sample MGYA00241623_ERZ501509 | MGnify/ENA primary metagenome ERZ501509 (study PRJEB25962, sample SAMEA2042571) | human gut metagenome | biome: human gut; feature: human-associated habitat; material: faeces... | reverse complement strand
ATTATACATAATAAGCTCTTGTCTGTCAAGGGTTTTTTTAATTATTTTTTATTCTCCTTTTCCTTTTCTTTTTTCGGTGGCATGGAATCCAGTATTTTACATAGTTCTTCCGCATTTTTACGAATTTTTCGCATGCAGCATTCAAGTTTCTGATGCTCATAACAGAACTGTGCGAGCAATGCCTGTCGGTGGCATTTTCCTTTCTTGCAGCCCATGCAGTTACCACTCCTGTAACTTCCATCCGGACAGTACATTCATTTCCTGTCCGGATCATTCTTTCTATATTAATATGCAATTATTCTTCACATCGTGCAATCAGCTTGCAGATGGGATTTCCCATAGAAGAAAACTTTTCTTCATATTCTGTCATGACATTTCCCACCATCATATCCTCCTGGTGATGCAGATCAAAGGTATGTGCCAGAAGAGTCCATCCTTCCGCTTCTGTCACTTCCTCGAGGGAAAATTCAAACAGATCTTTATTGTCCGTTTTAAATTCTACCGTTTCACCAGTTGTCAGAATCTGACTGTAACGAGCCAGAAATTCTCTGGAAGTCAGTCTTCTTTTTGCATGACGTGCCTTTGGCCACGGATCAGAAAAATTCAGATAAATACGTTGTACCTCTCCTTTTTCAAAAATATCCGGAAGAATCCTTGCATCAATACACATAAACTTCAGATTATCCAGTTTTTCTCCGTCTGCTTCCATTCTTTCTCTCTTCTGCAGTGCACGAAGCAGAACACTGTCATACATCTCAACACCTACATAATTGATCTCCGGGTGAAGGCTCGCCATGTCCATCAAAAAACGGCCTTTTCCCATTCCAACCTCTATATGAAGCGGTTGTTCTTTTGTAAAACACTGCTTCCATTTACCTTTCCACTCTTCAGGATTCTGTACAACATAACTACTTCCTGTAATGGCAGCTTTTGCGCCAGGTATATTTCTTAATCTCATAAAATAATTCTCCTGTTTTCTATCTGTATTGCATTTTCAGCAACTCTGCCTTCTATCATACATGATTCATCCGTCAACATCAAGCCAGAACGCCTGTATTCTGTCTTTGCCCGTACCGTAAATAATATCGTCTTTTTCTTTTATTTGAAAACTTCCCGCAGATACAGAGATCTGTAAAATTGAACTGCGATATGTTCCACATACTTTTTATATTGGTCTGGCCGTCTCTGGTTCGGCACTGTTATTTTTCCTTTTCTGGTATATGATTTTCCGAAAAAAACAGATTCAAAATTAAAATGACTGTTTTTGTTAAATTATTTGTTTTTTTCAAAAGATTTTAACCTTTCATTGTGCAATTTCGTATAGCAATTATTTAACGGAAGGTGTATTATATGATAAAGTTCCAAAAAAATCATAGAAAAGGAGGGTGAATATGGAACAGATACTTAATAAGTTATCTGAGATTGAAATCACAGCGCAGCGCATCATGGAAGATGCAGGCAGATCCAAAGCCGCCCTTTCGGCAGAAATGGAACAGCAGTGCAGGAACTTTGACGCAGAACTGGAACAGGAAACCAACCGTAAAATACAGGAGCTGAAGGATAATCTGGAAGCTCAGAAGGATCAGGAACTAACGTCTCTCCGTCACAGGACCGAACAGCAGCTTGAAGATCTGGATACGTATTACAGGCAGAATCACCAGCAGCTGGCGGAAGACTTATTCCAACAGCTTCTCAGATACTGAAAGGGGTGATCCGATATGGGAAGACTCCTTTCCTACAGCGGAATATCAACAAAGATCCGTGCCATGCAGAGTAAACTGATATCCGAATCAGAAATTCAGGAAATGCTTCAGTTCACCAGCGTCTCACATGCAGCGGCCTGGTTGAAACGTACTCCGGAATATGCCAAAGCATGGGCGGATCTTGATGAAAATTCTCTTCACCGCGGTCAGATAGAAAAACTACTCAAGGCTTCGATCTTTAAAGATTTTTCCAAAATATATCAGTTCGCAAATCCGGAACAGCGCAAATTTTTGGATCTTTATTCCAGGCGCTATGAGATTCGTGTACTGAAGGAGATCATGACCAATCTGTTCGATCACAAAAGCACAGATGCCGTGGATGTTTCACCTTACTGTGATTTTTTCCGCAGACATTCCAAGCTCGATCTGGACAGACTGACAGCATGCACGACTATGGATGAGTTTATCAATACTCTGAAAGGAAATGAGTTTTACGTACCTTTGTCCAGAATCCAGAATCATGACACTGCTCTTCTCTTTGACTATGGAATGGCTCTGGATCTTTATTATTTTTCTATGATCTGGAACGTACGTAAGAAGCTTTTCTCCGGCAAGGATCTTGAACAGATCACCACTGCCTACGGTGAAAAATTTGATATGCTGAACCTGCAGTTTATATCTCGATCAAAACATTATTTCAGTATGGCACCTGCAGATATTTATGCTCTGCTGATTCCAATGAATTACAAGCTGAAAAAAGAAGAAATCACTGCACTCGTAGAGGCTTCCACTCGCGAAGAAGCCCAGCAGATCTTTCGCAAGACGTACTATGGCAAAAAGTATGATCATCTTTCTGCCCACAATCTCGAAGAATTCTATAATTATATGCTCCGTACCACTCTGGAAAAGGCATCCCGCAAGGATCCCTATTCCGTGGCAATGCTTTATTCCTACATGTACCACAAGGAGCACGAAGTAAATCGTCTGACCATCGCTATTGAATGTATCCGTTATGGCGTGGCCCCAGACGAGGCAATGCAGTATATTCGTAACAATTAACTATCCCGGGAGGTATGGTAATGATTGAAAAAATGAAATTTTTAAGCATCACCGGGCCCAAGGCAGACATTGACAGAATGACCGAAACTTATCTTTCCAAATATGAGATACGTTTGGAAAATGCTCTCTCCGAGCTTACGGAAGTTGCCAATCTGTCACCGTTTCTGGAGATCAACCCTTACAAAGAGGCTCTTTCGACGATCGACAGCTTCTATGAACAGCTGGAAGATCCTTCTCAGATAAGCCCGGAACCGATGGATATCGAAAAGGCCATCAAAACTGTCCGGGCGGTTCAGGACGGATTCCGACGCCTGGAAGAAGAAAAGTCCAGACTTCAGTCCGAGCATGCAGAAATACTGGACCCGCTGAAGATCATCCGTCCGTTCAAAAATCTCAACTTTGATATCTCAGAGATTTTGAATTTCAAGTATATTCACTATCGTTTCGGACGTATCGAAAAACAGTATCTTCAGAAATTCGAAAAATATATCTACGATAACCTGGATACTCTGTTTATCAAGTGCGGAGAAGATGAAATGTATGTCTACGGTGTTTATTTTGTACCGGAGCATCAGGCACACAAAGTTCATGCCGTATACTCTTCCATGCACTTTGAACGTATTTTTATTCCAAATGAATACCATGGAACCGCCGCAGAGGCTTTTGAAAAGCTTGACACCCGCCATCGCGAGATTCACAAGGCTCTGGATGCCAACAAAGAAGCATCCCGCAAATTCCTTCAGGACAACAGCACAAAGATTGTTTCAGCCAAAGCTGCACTGGATGCATGCTCTTCCAGCTTTGATATCCGCAAACTGGCCGCATGCACTCCTGGTGACACGAATACTTTCTATATTTTATGTGGCTGGATGACTGAAAAGGACGCTCTTGCTTTCCGGAAAGATATCCAGAATGATGAAAAAATCTTCTGTCTTATGGAAGACCAGAAAGCACCTGCCACACAGAAACCGCCTACAAAGCTGCGAAACCCTAAGCTTTTCAAACCTTTTGAAATGTATGTCAAGATGTATGGTCTGCCGGCATACAACGAAATGGACCCGACCTGGTTTGTGGCTATCACATATTCCTTCATCTTCGGCGCAATGTTCGGAGACGTAGGACAAGGACTTGTACTTTTCCTCGGTGGACTTTTCCTTTATAAGACCAAGAAGATGGATCTTGCAGGAATCATCAGCTGTGCCGGTGTATTTTCCGTCTTTTTCGGATTTATGTACGGCAGTTTCTTTGGTTTTGAAGATGTACTCAAGGCCATATGGCTGAAGCCTATGAACCAGATGATGGATGTCCCGCTGGTCGGAAGACTGAATGCAGTATTTGTGATCGCAATTGGATTTGGTATGTTTATCATCCTCATCTGTATGGTATTCAACATCATAAATTCCATCCGAAGAGGCGATACCGAAAAAACCTGGTTTGACAGCAACGCTGTAGCCGGTCTCGTATTTTACGGATCCATCGTACTGACCATCGGACTGTTTATCTCCGGCAAAAAACTTCCGGCAGCAGCTATTCTGGTCATTATGTTTGGCGTACCGCTGCTTCTGATGTTCCTTAAGGAGCCACTCACCAACCTGGTTGAAAAGAAATCCAAGATTTTACCAGAACAGAAAGGCATGTTCTTTGTTCAGAGCTTCTTCGAACTGTTTGAGGTTCTGCTCAGCTACCTTTCCAACACACTTTCTTTCCTGCGTATCGGCGCATTTGCAGTCAGCCACGCAGCTATGATGGAAGTTGTACTGATGCTTGCCGGCGCTACCAATGGCGGCAACCCGAACTGGATCGTAGTCGTTCTTGGAAACATCTTCGTGTGTGCCATGGAAGGTCTGATCGTAGGTATCCAGGTTCTTCGTCTGGAATACTACGAGATCTTCAGCCGTTTCTATGCAGGTAACGGACGCGAATTCAAACCATTTATGAAGGCAGCGCATAAAAATTAAATACCGCAGGGACATTTATCCCATTCAATAAAATTACATATATCAGGAGGATATCATCATGAACATGATCATTCAGATTACAACAGCTATTGCACTGATTCTCAGTATTATCGTACCTTTTGGATGCTTTTTCCTTGGAGAGAAAAACAAAAAACGTTATAAAAAATCTCTCATCGCCAACTGCTTTATGTTCTTCGGTGTACTTCTTGTAGCCACTGTAGTCAGCTTCGCTGGAACTGCAAGTGTACAGGCTGCCGGCTCTTCAGCTGATGGCCTTGCTACAGGTCTCGGATATCTTGGCGCAGCTCTTGTTACAGGTATTTCCGGTCTTGGTTCCGGTATCGCCGTTGCAAGCTCCGCAAGTGCAGCTCTCGGTGCTCTGAGCGAAGACGGATCCCTCTTTGGTAAATCCATCATCTTCGTAGCTATGGCCGAAGGTATCGCACTTTACGGACTGATCATTTCCTTTATGATCCTTGGTAAGCTTTAAGGAGCGTTCTCTATGAAAATGTATTTGATCAGTGATAACATTGATACCTACACAGGCATGCGTCTGGCAGGTGTGGAAGGTGTTGTCGTCCATGAACGCGCTGAGCTTAAAGAAGCTCTGGAACATACAATTGCAGATAAAGAAGTAGGGATCATTCTTCTCACCGAAAAATTCGGAAGAGAATTTCCTGAGATCATCGACGATGTCCGTCTGCATCACAAAACACCTCTGATCATTGAAATTCCTGACAGACACGGCACCGGCCGTAAACCGGATTTTATCACTTCATATGTCAATGAAGCGATCGGACTGAAATTGTAGGCAGGAGGTAACAATATCATGACAATAGACGAAAAACTGCAGCATTTTTACGAGGTTTCTCTCGATGAAGCCCGCGAAGATGCCGCACAGGCTATCCAGGAACACAAAGAACATCTTGCCCGTACACTGGAAGATCACAAACAGACAAGCCGCCAGAATGCAGAAGCTGAGATAAAAGCAGAGACCGGCCATGTCCGTCGTGAAGTCAACAAGGCTCTTTCTGCCGAACAAATCACTCTCAGAAGAGACTTGTCCAGAAAACAGGAAGAACTGAAAGAAACTCTTTTTGCAGAAGTTAAGACCAAGGTTCAGCAGTTTATCACTACTGCAGAATACGATGAATATCTCTGCCGCAGGATCAACGAAGCTGTAAAATTTGCCGGAGACGATGAGATCCAGATCTATCTCTCTTCTTCCGACAAATCCAAAGCAAATGATCTTGCGCAGAAAACAGGTACCCCGCTCCAGATCTCAAAAGAAGATTTTATCGGCGGTATCCGCGCAGAGATTCCACATAAAAACATACTTATCGATAATTCTTTTTCTGCAAATCTTGCTTCAATGTGCAGAGAATTCAAATTTGACGGAGGGCTGAAGAATGAGTAAAACTGGTATCATCTATGGCATCAATGGCCCTGTCGTTTACTTAAAAGGCGATTCCGGATTCAAAATCTCCGAGATGGTCTATGTAGGTAAGGAAAACCTGGTTGGCGAGGTCATCGGCCTTAAAAAGGGTATGACAACCGTTCAGGTATTTGAGGAGACCACAGGACTTCGCCCGGGCGAAACCGTTACCGGTACCGGCGATGCCATCTCTGTACTTTTAGGACCTGGTATCATCCACAATATTTTTGACGGTATCCAGCGTCCTCTGGAGGAGATTGCCAAATCCTCCGGAAAATATATTTCCCGTGGTGTCAGCGTAGATTCACTGGATACCCAGAAAAAATGGCACTCACATATCACAGTTAAAGAAGGAGACGTAGTAGGTCCTGGCACGATCATCGCCGAGACACAGGAAACTGCTTCTATCCTCCATAAATCCATGGTTCCTCCGAGTATCACAGAGGGAACTGTTATCAAGGCAGCTCCGGACGGTGATTACACCATTCTGGAACCAATTGTCACAATACAGCTGAATGACGGAACTACCAGAGAGCTTGCACTGGCTCAGAAATGGCCGATCCGTATTCCTCGTCCGACGCATTTGCGCTACCCTGCAAGCGTTCCGCTTGTCACAGGACAGCGTATCCTTGACACCCTGTTCCCACTCGCAAAGGGCGGCACGGCGGCGATCCCGGGCGGATTCGGTACCGGAAAGACCATGCCCCAGCATCAGATCGCAAAGTGGTCTGACGCTGATATCATTATCTATATTGGATGTGGTGAGCGTGGAAACGAGATGACACAGGTTCTGGAGGATTTCAGTAAACTGATCGACCCGAAATCCGGAAACCTGATGATGGACCGTACTACTCTGATCGCCAACACATCCAACATGCCGGTTGCTGCCCGTGAAGCATCTATCTACACAGGTGTTACTCTGGCTGAATATTATCGTGACATGGGTTACGATGTAGCGATCATGGCAGACTCCACCTCCCGTTGGGCTGAGGCTCTTCGAGAGCTTTCCGGACGACTTGAGGAAATGCCGGCAGAGGAAGGTTTCCCTGCTTACCTGGCTTCCAAGCTTTCCGCTTTTTATGAGCGTGCCGGAATGATGCAGAATCTCAATGGTACAGAAGGTTCTGTCTCCATCATCGGTGCAGTTTCCCCACAGGGCGGTGACTTCTCTGAACCAGTCACTCAGAATACCAAACGATTTGTACGATGCTTCTGGGGACTTGATAAGGCTCTTGCTTATGCAAGACACTTCCCGGCGATCCACTGGCTCACAAGCTACAGTGAATACCTCGAAGACCTGACCCCATGGTACCGCGATCATGTATCTCCAAAATTCGTGGCTGACCGAAATCAGCTGATGGCAATCCTGAATCAGGAAAGCTCTCTGATGGAGATCGTTAAACTGATCGGCAGTGATGTACTCCCGGATGATCAGAAGCTGACTCTTGAGATTGCCAGAGTCATCCGACTTGGCTTCCTTCAGCAGAATGCCTTTCATCAGGAAGATACCTGCGTTCCAATGGAAAAACAGTTTGAGATGATGGAGATCATCCTTTATCTGTACGAAAAATCCAAAGCACTCATCAACCGAGGCATGCCGGTTTCTGTACTGAAAGAGGACAACATCTTTGAACGCATCATTTCTATTAAATATGATGTTCCAAACAATCAGCTAGACAAATTTGAACAGTACCGAAAAGACATCGACGCATTTTATGACAAAGTATTAGAGAAGAACGGCTGACAGGAGGAACGTTTTTATGGCAATTGAATATTTAGGTTTAAGTGAAATAAACGGCCCTCTGGTAGTTCTGGAAGGTGTAAAGAATGCCTCTTTTGAGGAGATCGTCGAATTCCATATGGATGACGGAACACAGAAGATCGGCCGTATCATTGAGATTTATGAGGACAAAGCAGTTATCCAGGTATTTGAAGGAACTGACAATATGTCCCTTGGCAACACACATACCCGACTCACCGGACATCCGATGGAGATCGGTCTTTCACCGGAAATCCTCGGCCGTACCTTCAACGGTATCGGTCAGCCGATCGACGGACTCGGTGCGATAACTCCGGAGGTTAACCTTAATATCAACGGTCTTCCGCTGAATCCGGTCACGCGAGAATATCCACGAAACTATATCAATATCGGTATTTCTGCAATTGATGGTCTGACTACTCTGATCCGTGGTCAGAAACTTCCAATCTTTTCCGGAAATGGTCTTCCACATGATAAGCTGGCTGCACAGATTGTACAGCAGGCTTCTCTGGGCGGTGATTCCGATGAAAACTTTGCAATCGTTTTTGCAGCTATGGGTGTTAAATACGATGTTGCAGAATTTTTCCGCCGTACTTTCGAAGAAAGCGGTGCTTCTGATCACGTTGTCATGTTCCTGAACCTGGCAAACGACCCGGTCGTTGAACGACTGCTGACACCAAAGATCGCACTTACCGCTGCAGAGTATCTGGCATTTGAAAAAGGCATGCATATCCTGGTCATTCTGACAGATATCACATCTTTCTGTGAAGCCATGCGTGAGGTTTCCTCCTCTAAAGGTGAGATTCCTTCCCGTAAAGGTTATCCGGGTTACCTCTACAGTGAACTGGCCACCCTTTATGAGCGTGCCGGTATCGTACAGGGCGGCACCGGTTCTGTCACACAGATTCCGATCCTGACCATGCCGAACGATGATATTACGCATCCGATTCCTGACCTTACCGGATATATCACCGAAGGTCAGATCGTTCTGGACCGCCAGCTGCATGGCCAGGCAATCTATCCGCCGATCAACGTACTTCCATCTCTGTCACGTCTGATGAAGGACGGCATCGGAGAAGGCTTCACCAGAGAAGATCATCAGGACGTTGCAAACCAGCTCTTCTCCTGCTATGCAAAAGTAGGCGATGCAAGAGCTCTGGCTTCCGTTATCGGTGAAGATGAACTTTCCCCGATTGACAAACGTTACCTTGTCTTCGGTAAAGCATTTGAGGCAGAATTTGTCGGACAGGGTGAAACAGAAAACAGAAGTATCACAGAAACCCTTGATAAAGGCTGGGAGCTTCTGGGGCTTCTTCCGAAAGAAGAACTCGACCGAATCGATACAAAAATCCTGAACAAGTACTATAAAGAGACTGTACGCTAAGGGGAGGTGACTGTTTATGGATCCGAATACCTTCCCCACCAAGGGTAATCTGATACTTGCCAAAAATTCTCTGGCTCTTTCCCGTCAGGGATTTGAGCTGATGGACAAGAAACGAAACATCCTGATCCGTGAAATGATGGAACTGATCGACCAAGCCAAGGATATACAGGCTCAGATTGATGAAACCTTCCGTACCGCCTATGCAGCGCTCCAGAAAGCCAATATGGAGCTTGGAATCGCATTTGTACAGCAGGTTTCTTATACTGTCCCTGTGGAAGATTCTGTGAGGATCAAGACACGCAGCGTTATGGGAACTGAAATTCCTCTGGTTGAATATGACAAACAGCTGACAAACACGCCTACCTATGCTTACTACAGCACCAGAGTTTCTCTTGATCAGGCAAAAGCTGCTTTCGAAAAGGTAAAAGAGCTCTCTATCCAGCTCGCCGGTATCGAAAATGCCGCGATCCGTCTGGCTGCAAACATCAAAAAAACACAGAAAAGAGCGAATGCTCTCAAGAATATTACGATTCCTCGTTATGAAGCACTTACCAAGGACATCCAGAATGCACTTGAGGAAAAAGAGCGTGAGGAATTTACTCGCCTGAAAGTTATTAAACGAATGAAGCAGAAGGGGTGATCCCCTCCTGCTTTTTTTGTCCCGGGCAGCAAATCATACCTATATACGGCCGCATTATTGTCAGATAATTGTTCTTTGAAAGTTTAAAATTTTTCTTTTGAATGCAAAATTCTTTAATATTTTCACTATGAAAAAGTCAATAGATTTTTTTATTTTTTTGTCGAATTTCTTAATTTCATCATTATTAACCAAAACATTTGTTTTTTATTTATTTATGTAAATCTCTTATTCCACATTAATTTTTTGTGGATAATGTGGATAACTTTGTGTATAACTCAAATATCTCGATTTTTCAACCTTTCCAAGATGTGGATAACTTTTACACCATTTTTCGCGTTATCCACATTTTCCCCCTTTATTCGACAGCCTTTGTGCAATTTGCTAAATACCCCTCTTTCTTCGACAATTTTGCCAAAAGAAAAGAGTCACAGTTCTACAAATTGCGTAGAACTATAACTCTTTGATTTTATTCCATATAACTTCCAACACCAACCGGTGTATCGTAATTATAATCTGTGATTACAATCCCTTTATTGGAGTTCAGCGCATGTACGACTTTGCCATCTCCAATATACAGGGCTACATGAGAAATTCCACTGCCATAAAAGACAAGATCTCCGACTTCCATCTGGCTCAGATCTCTCTTCTGGGATGCACTGTACTGAGCTGCTGCCACTCGCGGTAGCTCATAGCCAAAGTTTGCAAATACAGACATCACGAATCCAGAGCAGTCTGCACCGTTCGTGAGGCTTGTTCCGCCCCATACATATGGATTGCCAACAAACTGTACTGCAAAATCCGCAACTGCCTGGCGATTCGCCACACGCTTTTCTTCTTTTCTTCGTGCAGCCTCCTTTAATGCCTGCTTACGAATACGGGCAGTTTCTTCTTTGATCTCCTGCGCACGTCTTGCCACTTCCTGTGCATCTGCATATTTCTTTGCTTCTTTTTTCAGCTGCTGATATTCCTGTGCCTGTATCTCTGCCCGCGCTACGATCTGATTAGCCATTGCACTGATATCCCCACCGGAAGTACTGCTTTCTGTCCCGTCAGAAAACATTTCATCATCTGCATCTGCGTCTTCTGTGATCTCAACATCGTCCGCATCCTCATCCTCATCTTCTGTGATCTCAATCTCAACCTCCGATGAACCACTGGAAAAATCATCTGCATAAACGGTCCATGTACTGCTGATACAACATATTGCCAATAACATTGCTGTTATTTTTTTCTTCATCTATTACTCCTTTGCGTTTGTTAAATACATAATTTACGCGCAACAGTTATGTATCTTAACACAATTGTAATAGATTTGTCAAATTTTTCTTTATTTACGCTTTAATACTCCATCAAATAGCGCTGAACAGATGCCACTGCATTGGCTCCATCTGCCACTGCAGTTACTACCTGACGCAGATTCTTGGTTCGGATATCGCCGGCGGCAAAGATGCCCGGTGTACTTGTCACGCCATCTTCTCCAGCAATTATATAGCCGCTTTCATCCATCTTCACAAGATCTTTGAACTTTCCACTTCCCGGCACGATTCCTACTGCAATAAACACTCCATCCACCGAAATTTCCTTTTCCTCATCCGTTTTTACATTTCGTACTTTCAGTGCCGTCACTTTGTCCTCACCTTCCACAGATACCGGTACACTGTCCCACACCAGTTCAACATTATGGCAGGCAAATAAGCTGTCCTGAAGAATTTTTTCCGCACGAAGTTCATCACGTCTGTGTACCAGATAAACTTTCTTGCAAGTCCGGGAAAGAAGAATTGCATCTCCCCCAGCCACATTTCCGCCTCCTACTACTGCAACTGTCCCTCCCTGGAAAAAGGCCGCATCACAGGTTGCACAATAGGAAACTCCCATACCACCCAGTTCTTCCTCTCCGGGAATTCCAAGATGACGGTGTGTCGCTCCACAGGCTATGATTACCGCCCTTGCATGATATTCATTCTTTTTGGTCCGGATCACCTTGATCTCTCCCTCGTCTGTAACAGAAAGAACTGGCTCTCTCTTTGGTTTCAGTCCAAGTTTTTCTGCATGACCTGCCATCGCCTCACCCAGATCCAGTCCGGTGATTCCAGGAAGTCCCGGATAATTGTCTACTTCATATGTGTCCACGATCTGTCCGCCCTGCACAAATTTTCTGTCCAGCCAGATTGTATTTAACTTTGCTCTTGTGGCATAGATTCCAGCACAGATTCCTGCCGGCCCTGCACCAAGAATTGCCAGATCATATATATTATTTTCCATCAGCTTCCGCCTCACTTTCTACGTTGCTGTTTACTCACAGCTGCTGCCTATCAGTTTAGCATACAATCGTTTTTTTTCCAATAAGATAGTAAAAAGCACTCCTTCGAGGTCTTTATGAAGTTATCTTTCCACAGACCAACATCCCGTATTCTGATTGCAGGCACGTTGTGTCTCGTTTTTCTGCTTGGAACTGTCCTTGGCTGGGCAAACACACACCTGCTCTCCGCAGACAGTCGTTTTGAGCAATTTACAGAAGAACTTTTTCAAAAAGAAGTTTCCGGCAATATGCTGAACCTTCATTATTCACTGGCTTATCCGGAAAAGAAAGGGATACAACGCCCCAAAGCTACACTTGGTACAATTTCTCTGCCTTCTTCACAATTAACAGACACATCTTCTGCCTCCCTTTCCAATACCTCCTCTGAAGCAGAAGATTTTACATCCCAAACGCTCAAAAAGCTTCAGACATTCAAAGCCTCCGGTCTTTCTGAATCCAACCGGCCCACACTCGACATGCTTCTTCTGTATTACAAAACACAGGCTGACTATCAGGACTATTCCATCCTTTATGAACCTTTAAGTCCCAGTCTTGGAATTCAGGCCCAACTTCCCGTCCTGCTCGCCGAATATGCCTTCTATCAGAAGCAGGATATCGCAGACTATCTGAACCTTCTTGTCTCTGTAGAACCATATTTTGAAAGCATTCTTGCTTTTGAACAGGAAAAATCACAGCAGGGATATTTTATGAGTGATACAACACTGGACCGTGTTCTGGACCAATGCCGTAGCTTTATCAAGGAGCCCGATTCCAATTATATGCTGGATATTTTCGCCGAAAAATTGAAATCTTTCGGAAAACTTCCTCAAAAAGAACAGGATATTCTCATCCAAAAACATAAACAGATTCTTCTGAACAAGGTAATTCCTGCCTATCAGAATCTGATTCTTGGTCTGCAGTCCCTCCGTGGCACCGGCCGCCCAAGTCAGGGACTTGCACACTTAAATGGAGGAAAAAAATATTATGAATATCTGATAAAGAGCCAGACCGGCTCCTATACACCAGTCAGAGAAATGCAGAAACGACTTGCCGGGCAGATTGCAGCTGATATGAACAATGCACAGAAAATTCTGAAGCAAAATCCTTCTCTGCTTCGCAAATTGAACAGCCATTTCGACCTTCCCGAAATGGGACCACAGGACATTCTCACTGCTCTCTGCCAAAAAACTGGTAAAGATTTTCCGGCTCTTCCAGAGACAGACTACACCGTACGCTATGTACATAGATCCATGCAGGAATACCTGAGTCCGGCTTTCTATCTGACTCCTCCGCTTGACACCCGAACACCCAATATCATTTATATTAATCCTTCAGACCAGCGCAGTAACCTGGAACTTTTTACAACTTTGTCTCATGAGGGATTTCCAGGACATCTGTATCAGACTATCTTCTTTGGAAACACAGAACCTTCTGATATCCGCTATCTGATCACCTCCAGCGGCTACATCGAAGGCTGGGCAACTTATATAGAATCTTATGGATATCAGTATGCTTCCAATTATCTGGATGATAATGATGGCTCTGACTATGTCTGTCTTACCTGGCTGAACCGCAGTATTAATCTGTGCATCTATTCCCTTCTGGACATCGGCATCCATTATTATGGCTGGAGTCAGGACGAAGCCGCCAGATTGCTGAAACTTTTTGGAATCACAAATACAAATGCAATATCTGAGATCTACCAGTATATCGTGGAAACGCCCGCCAATTATCTGAAATACTGCTGGGGATACCTCTGTTTTCTTGATCTGAAGACAGAATGGCAAACTGTACTCGGCAACAACTTTAATCCAAAAGCTTTTCACCAATATCTTCTTGAAATCGGTCCTGTCCAGTTTCCAGTACTGCAAAAATACATGCAGAAACATCTCCAAAAACTGACAGCCAAAGAAAACGGCCATTCTGCCGCTGTAAATTCAGATACAAAAAGGAGGTGCAGCTATTTGCACCTCCTACTCTTTTCCGTAATCATCAAAAAATCTCTGCAGTTTCAGCAATGCTTTCGTTAAATCCTTGGTTTCCTGCGGATTCAGGCTGTCAAGCACTGCCATGACCATCTTCTCATGAAAGATTTTATGATGAAGATAAGCTTTTTCTCCTTTTTCTGAAAGAGAAACCAGGACAACTCTCCTGTCCTCTTCACTTCTGGTTCGTTCTACATAGCCTTTTTTCACAAGATGGTTGATTGCAATCGTCAGTGTTCCCACCGTAACAGACATTGTTTTGGCCACTGTAGACATATTCTTGGATTCCTGTATACCGATCGCTTCCATAATATGCATATCATTTACTGATATATCTTTATATTCTGATGTGATCAGTGCTCGTTCTTCAATATCAAGAATATCTTTAAACAACCTCACCAGAATATTATTCACTGTTTCATATGAATTCATGCGTCTCTCCTCCGCTTCCTGACCCCTGAGCGCAGTCTCTCTGTATTCGTTATTTTTTATTATAGCGTATCTTTATTTGAAGCACAAAGTATTTTTACACTTATTTTTTTTACTTAATTCTTTCTTTAAAGTAATCTATTTGCTATAATGGTGAATTGAACATAAACAGACTTTTTTAAGTCTCACAAAATACACAAAGGAATTTATTATGAAAAAAAACAAAAACATCCCCTTAAACCTGAAAGAACAGATCAATTCCCGCATTGGCCTGATCTGTTCCATTGTAGTCATGCTCCTTCTGGTTCTTGTTTTTCACCAGCTTGATTATCAACTGATCCAGAAACCTGCAGACCAGGCTGCAAAAGAAGCAGCCAAGCAAAAGGAAGAAGCCGAGGCAGCTGCCAAAGCTCCGGAAATTTCCACTGCAACTGTTGTCGCAGTCGGTGACAATCTCTTTCATGATTCACTGATTGAATCCGGCAAATCCGACTCTGGTACATGGAACTATGACAAAATTTACGAAAATGTCAAAGATGAGATCCAGGCTGCCGATATTGCCATGGTAGACCAGGAAACCGTCTTTACAACAGACCATGATGCTGTCAGTGGTTATCCATCCTTTGCAACTCCGACGGAAGTTGGTGATGCACTGGTCAATGCAGGATTCGATGTAATCGAGTCTGCAACCAATCATATCGATGACTACGGATATGACTATATGGCACAGACACTGAATTACTGGAAAACCAGCCATCCGGATGTACCGGTTCTCGGAATCCATGAGACAGAAGAAGATGCAAATTCCGTCAAAGTGCTGGAGGTAAACGGTATTAAGATTTCTTTCCTTGATTATACATATGGTACCAACAATTCCGGTGCCGGCGAAGGCAAAGAATACATGATCGACATCTTTGAAAAAGACAAAGTAGCTTCCATGATCCAGAAAGCCAAAGAAAACAGCGATGTATTGATCTTTGTCGCTCACTGGGGCAAAGAAATGGAACCAATGCCTACTGAATACGAAAAAGAATGGGCAACCTTCCTTATGCAGCAGGGTGTTGACGTTGTGATCGGCGGTCATCCGCATACCCTTCAGCCATACGGAACTATGTCTGATAAAGAAGGCCACAGTATGCTGATCTTCTATTCACTCGGAAACTTCGTATCTACTCAGGAGTCCTTTGATGCACTTCTCGAAGGAATGGGCTGCTTCACTATCCAGAAAACAGTCAAAGACGGACAGACTTCTATCGAGATCATTGATCCGCAGATCAAGCCAATGGTAATGCATTACAACAAAGACGCTGGCATATTCAGTCCGTACATGCTGTCCGATTACACCGAAGAACTTGCTTCACAGCATGAACTACGAACAGTCCTTGGAGATGACTCCTTTACACTCGCCAACCTTCAGAACCGTTTTAAAGAAATCATGTCCCTGACCGTAAAACCATCCTCCAACACCGATCTCCTCGATGTTACCTTCAATTCTGATGGTGATATGGTCAACTCTAATGGAGAATACGTAGACGATACCTGGTCTGTAAGTGCAGCCAACGCCCAGGATGATACCGCTGCCGATAACTCCGACAGCTCTGATGACTCCTCAGATGGATCTGACTACAACTCTGACTATTCCGATGAGGCCGACTACTCTGACGAATCTGATTACAGTGACTCATCAGATGACTCCGATGGATCCGATTACAGTGATGACTCCGACTATTCAGATGACTCTGAATACTAACACCTACTTTCTTCCGTTCCAGGCTCACCACCTGTTTCGGAAGCTGAGAAGAAAAGAAATAACGAATTTACGGAAATGTAGAATAAAACTCCATTTATGTATTCGAGCATACAGACGTCTGAGAAAATTTGTAGAAGTACTTAAAGAAGGAAATAATATATTACCCCGGAAAATGATGCTGTCTGAGCGCAGCGAGTTCATCTCTTTTCCGGGGTGTTTTTTATATTATTTTTCTTCTTTCTAGTACTTCTGAATTTTCGAATTGTCTGTTGCTGAATACATAAACGGAGTTTTAATAATACTATATTTTATATTTTCTCACTTCCGGAACAAAAGCCGCTTTGCATTCTCCTCTGTCACAGCGATCACTTCTTCGCCGCTGATTCCTTTCAGCTCCGCGATCATCGCTGCCACATACGGAAGATTCAGCGAACTGTTTCTTTTACCACGATTCGGCTCCGGACTTAAGTACGGACTGTCCGTCTCCAACACAAGCTGCTCAAGCGGCGCATACTCCACCACTTCCTTCAGCTTCTTCGCATTCTTAAACGTCACAACTCCGCCAATTCCAAGATAAAGTCCCATATTCAGGTATTCCCTTGCCATTTCCTTTCCATAAGAAAAACAATGGATAATCCCTCCATGCATTCCCTCTTTCATGCATTCCTTCACCAGCTCCAGCGTATCCCTGGCTGCATCCCTGCTGTGGATCATAAACGGCATTTTTTCCTCTCTGGCAATCTCCATCTGTGCGCGAAACATCTTCTTCTGAATCTCATGTTCCCGTTCTTCTTTATGCCAGTAATAATCCAATCCAATCTCTCCGATCGCAACTGCCTTTGGCAGATGGCACAGACGACGGATCTCATTCAATGTATCCTCTGTCATCTTTTCTGCATCATCCGGGTGAATTCCAAAGGCGCCATAGACAAAGGGATATTTTTCCATCAGTTCTTCTGTCGCTTTCAGACTCTCGATCGATGCACATGCATTTACAATATGTCCAATTCCATGTGTTTCCATAGAATTCAATAATGCCTCTCTGTCCTGTTCAAAAGCCTCATCATCATAATGTGCATGTGTCTCAAAAATCATATGTGTTTCCATCCGTCTTTCCGCTCCTCAATCATAAACTCTCATCTCTGTTTACTCCGTCAATCTGTTCAAACTCCATTCCCGCACGGATGCTTCCTCCATGCAGAACTCTTGTAAAAACACCCTCTCGCGGCATAATACAATCTCCCATCTTCTGAAAGATTGCACATCCATGATGGCATTCCTTACCAATCTGCGTCATTTCCAGAACAACTTCTCCACAACGAAATCTGGTTCCAACCGGAAGTGATGAAAAATCAAACCCCTGCACTACAAGATTTTCTCCAAACGCTCCATCCTCTACTTCGGCACCTCTCGCACGAAAAGCTTCTATTTTGTCATAAGACAGAAGGCTGACCTGTCGATGCCATTTGCCTGCATGTGCATCATTTTTAATTCCCCAGTCCTCTACAAATTCTGCTTCCTCTACCGGATGTTTCTGCGTACCCTTTTTTTCACTGATACAGACTGCTTTTATGATTCCTTCCATACAAAATCACCACTCTTTCCACCTGTTTTCTCTACTAAATGTATCTCTGACATAACCATATGTTTGTCAATTGCCTTGCACATATCATAAATCGTTAATCAAGCAA
>ENA-OPEA01000634-OPEA01000634.1-human-gut-metagenome-genome-assembly--contig:-NODE-634-length-18255-cov-3.166648_pt1 | contig 18255 bp, 19 predicted proteins | sample MGYA00241623_ERZ501509 | MGnify/ENA primary metagenome ERZ501509 (study PRJEB25962, sample SAMEA2042571) | human gut metagenome | biome: human gut; feature: human-associated habitat; material: faeces... | reverse complement strand
CGCCGCCGTACCCTGCACCTGTGCAGGATAAACTTCGATATTGCACACAGGATAACGCCTTTCAGCTATATGGATTATATCCTGCAAAGCCGCCGCAGTAAGCGACGTAACAACAGCTATCTTCTTTGGAACAAGGGGTATTTTCTTTTTTTTGTTCACATCAAATACGCCCATTTTTTCAAGCTTTTTCTTGGTCTGTTCGAGCTGAACGTGCATAATGCCCACTCCAAGAGGTGCTATCTCCGTAGCTATTATCTGATAAACGCCGTCACGCTCATAGACCTCTATATTGCCCATAACAAGCACGCTCATGCCGTCCTCAGGCACGAATTTAAGCCTTGAAACACTGCTTGAAAACATAACAGCTTTAAGTGCAGAACTGCTGTCCTTTACTGTAAAATAGGCATGACCTGATTTGTAATGTATATTAAAATTGGATATCTCGCCCTTGACGGCAATACCTTTCAGCTTAAGGTCAGACCGCAGTTTTGAAGCAAGATATCTGTTTAGCTGAGAAACAGTGATAACTGAACTCATATTTTGATCTTCCCTTTCCTGATCGCAGCATAGACCGCAACGCCCACTGCGTTATCACTTGAAAACTCAGGCTCAGCAAAGCTGCCGTACTTTTCAAGATTGCTTTTTATAAAGCGATTAGACATCACACCGCCTGCATATATAATAGGTATATCCTTATACTCATGGCGAAGATTAACTGTCATTTTCTCCACCGCAAGGCACACACAATCAATACAGTATGCCGCAACATCAGCCACTGAACAGCTCTCGTCTATAAGCTTCATGCACTGATTTTCTATTCCAGAAAGTGAACAATAAAGCCCGTCAACTGATGCTTTGGGCTTTATTTTATGTTCGCTTTCAGACGCAAGCCTTTCAAGCTCTTTACCACATGGAAAAGACAGCCCAAGCCTTACGCCTGTTCTGTCTATGGCTTGTCCGCCTTTAAGATCACGGCTTCCGCCGATCTGAGTTATATTTATCAACTTAGCCTTGTCAGGCTCGCACAAAAGAAGATCTGTAGTGCCACCGCTGACGTGAAAAGCCGCAAAAGGCTTATCAGAACTGAGCATATCCAGCTTTTTGCAGGAATAAAGAGCCGCAAGTATATGTCCCACCTGATGCGAAGTCTTTTCAAGGTCAGCTCCACAGGCAAGTGACACAGCTTGTGCAACATTTTCTCCGACAAGAAAGCAAGGCATATACGATCCCTCTGCACACCTTGGTGCATAAGAATACCCAACTGCACTTATGTCATACTTTTTATCAAAAAGCTGTTTCATAAGTTCTGGAAGCTGTTTAGTATGGTGAAACACAGCGTCGGATTGTCTTAGTCCTCGCTCTCCCTGCTTGACAGGAAGAAGTTTTTTGCATGACCTGACGCTCATATCCGCAGTATCAAGCAATGTACATGAGGTGGTATAATTGCTTGTGTCTATTCCGAGTACAAAACTCACTGCTTTTCCTCTTGTTCCTTTGCAAATGAGCCAAGCACACCGTTTACAAATGAAACGTCAGGCTCGAGGGCATATTTTCCTGCAAGAGCCACAGCCTCGCTTATGGCAACGTTCACAGGAACGTTCTCCTCATATATTGCCTCGTAAATAGCAAGTCTGAGTATTGCAAGATTTATCTTAGGTATTCTTTCAACAGTTCTCTTGTTGCTGAACTTGCTGATTATGCTGTCGATCTCGTCCTGCTTTTCGCAAACATTTTCCACGAGCTTTTTAACTTCATCATTTACGATGATCTCGTTCACTTCCATGGCAGACATGAAAATATCGTCAAGCTCCTCGTCCTGTCTAAACATTTTCTCAAATATCAGCAAAAATGCTGATTCTCTTATTTCACGCCTTTTAATTGGCACAAAAACACTTCCTTCATCTTATATTTGTCTGAATCCTATTCCTTTTCCGAAAGGTCAACTCCGCATACTGTCACATTTACCTTTGCAACTGTAAGTCCAAGCATATTCTGAACTGCACTTTTTACTTTATCCTGTATCTCCTCGGCAACGGAAACCGCCTTAGCTCCACGGCAAAGTATTATACCTATAGACACTGACAGCACATCGTCAACAAGACCTATCCTGATATTGCCGAAATTTTCCTGCCTAAACCAGAGCTGACGTGGAGTCTTCATAACAGGAGCGATACCATAAACGCCCTCTATCTCATTAACAGAGTTTGTAACGATCTGCGCTATAACGTCCTGACTTATGTGCAGGCTTTTTTCTACTTTCTTTGAAACATCATTCATATTTATCCAAGCCTCCCTTTTTAGATATAAAAAAGAAATCCTTCAATCTATACTTACAACCATTATATCATAAAAATCAATAGGTTACAAGTATTTTGAAGGACTTTTTTTATTTGCTGACAAATTTTATTCTACATCATAAATTCTGATGTTTTCATTTGCAACTGAAACTTCGCTAAGGAGGATATCTTTTATCTGTGCCGCTTCGCTTGCAACAAGCCCGTCGCTGTCGGTCTTTACAACGATATTTGCGTTGTCACCGTCAAGATAAACAACACAGTCCTCAAAACCTGCTGCTTTCACGAGTGTCTCTACCTTGCTCTCCGACTCCATGAGCCCTGTCATGGCTGAAGCTTCTTCTTCAGCGACTTTCTTTTCTTCCTCTGTGGAATCGCCGCCGTTCATTATATTCTTTAATGTTTCTACCGCCTCGTCCCTTGAATTCATTCTGTCTATTCTCGCCTGTGCAAAATAATCTGAAGTACTGTCAGTGCTTACGAGCTGTGCGTCTCCGTAATTCACGCTTTGACTTTTCACAACGTCCGTCGCCTTTATCTTGCCGTCTGAGGTCGATACTGCATAATTTATGTATACTGCAAGACCGAGTATCAGCGTCATTCCTGCAAGGATTATCTGCTTTTTGCCTATTATCATGGTCGGTTTTTTCATCTTTATTACCTCTTTCTGTTATTTTCTGCCCTCAACGCAGATCTTACTGCTTGATATGCCTAGTACTGTCGAAACCGCTTTAAGCACACGTTCGTTTACTTTTATATCTCCACCTCCTTCGCAAACAATGACAACGCCGCATATCTGCGGTTTTATTATTTTTCTGACCAATGCCTCCTTTTTGCCGTCATTATCAGTTATTACTATCTCGTTTTCATACCTGTCGCTTGTTCTGTCACCATTATTGTCTGTGCTTTTGGTAAGATTTTCAGCATAAACATATTCGGTAGTTCCCTCAACTGTCACCATTACCTTGCACTCGCCAACTCCCCTGACTTGAGAAAGAACATCTTTAAGCTCTTTTTCTATCTGCTTTTTGTAGCTGTCTGTATCATCAGTGGCAACGCTTTCCGTGGGAACGCTCTTGCTCTCTGCCGTATTTTTAGCAGGAAACATCTCAGAAACAAATATAAGCAATATCCCTGCAAGACCTACGGCTATCACTATCTTCGTTTTCATAGGAAGCTTTTTAAGAGCCTTTATTTTCCCCTCAACTTTACTTTTCAGCAACGTTTATTCCTCCTGCACGATAACTTGAGTATCAGGCAGATCTTCTGCAATAAGCTTTTCAACAAGCCCTCTGTCGCTTGTTTTAGTCAGATATACCCTTACCGCTGTTATCTCTATTTCATTATATTCATTTATATCTGTGGTTATGTCCACTCTGACGTTTTCTATGCCATTCTTATTCAGCTTATCCAAAAAATATTCTTCAAGCCTGCTTTCGGATTCGGACAGATAATAAAGTTTCGTCGCTGTTGAAACGCTGTCAAACTCAGGCAGATCTGCAAGCTCTGTATAGTCGCTTAAGGTGACTTTGAAGCCATGTCCCATTACAGGCGTTATGACCGCAAGCAAAAGTATCACAGCAAGCACCGATCTAAGTTGTTTTTTCAAAGTTCCCTCAGGTGTGGCAATATCCGTCATAGAAGTTATCACGCCTATAATGCAGGCAATAAATATCACTGCTTTAACTGTATTCATTTTAAGCTCCTATGTTCATGGCTGTCATTATTACAACTGATGTGGAAATAACGAACATTATAGAATAAGCCGCAAGGATGCTCACACCAATTGATAAAACCGAGTTTATGCTTTTAAGAAGTCCACCACTGTTGCTTATGCCAAAAATATCGTTTATGGTAGCGCCTATCCACACTGCAAGTTTTACTGCAAGAAGCGTAAGCAAAGGTTTCGCAACTATCACAGACATTATTATAACCCCTATCACGCCGACGCTTGTTCTTATTACGCCTATACTTCCCTTTACCGCTGAATAAGCTTCAGAGACCGAGCCGCCTATGACAGGTATAAAGCTTGAAGCCGCAAATTTAACGGAGAGATTATCAGCCGCCGCTCCTGCAAAGCTTTGAATAGATAACAGCCCTGTAAAAAGGGTCATCACAATGCCAAGCACCCATATGACCAGCTTTTTCACCGACTCTGCAAGGCTTCCAAGGTCAAGAGACGGGTTTATTGCAGAAACAAGGGTCACTGCAAGCACTGCCGACAAAAACGGCACAAGTATCGTATCTGCCAATATACCTGCGCTTTCACATATTATCAGCATAACGCCGTAATAGCCTGCTCCTGCCGCCGTACTACCGCCTGCTGTCGCCACGCTTGAAAATATGGGTATGTAGGACATCATGAATCTGTTCATCTGTTCCATGGAAGTCTTTACAGAATAAAGACTGTCGGTGACAGTATCGCTTATAACAAGCACTGTGGTAAGAACACATATGAGCGTGAATACCTTGTCCACTGTACCCTCGGCTGACATTGACCTTACCAACACGCAGAGCATAGTGGCGGCTGTTATTTTCCCGAGCATTATAAGAGGGCTTCGCAAAGCAGCGGTAAAGCTTTCAAATATATGCTTTATCACATCAGAAGCACTTATATTTGCGGCAGAGGACGGATCTTCCAAAGTGATGTTATTATCTTCAAGTACAGTTTTTACATCTTCATCACCCTCAAAAGAAAGTCCCTCATTTATTTCGCTTATGAGTCTGTCATAATATTCATTGTTCTGTTCCTCACTGTCTGCATATACTCCCTGTGGTGTAAACATGACCGCAAGGGCTATGATGACAGTGGCAATTATTTTTTTCATACGTTAATCCTATATAAGCAATGCTTTTACTATTTCTACAAATGCTTTGAAAAGCGGCAGCGATACCGAAAGCATTGCAAGTTTTCCTGCCAAAGTGACCTGTGACGCAAGTGCGTTTTCTCCGCAGTCCTTACAATAATCAGATGCAAGCTGTACGATATAGCATATGCCAAGTGACTTGAACAGTATGGTAAGATACATATTGTCGATTCCTGACAGAGTGAAAAGATCCTCAAATACAGAGATAAGGTCTTTCACAAATGCCACCGAATGAAAAAGCACCAGTGCCGCCGCCGTAAGCACAGCCGCATATTTTATTTCACGGCTGTCTTTCTCAATGGCTTTGCACACTATGGTTGAGAAAATACAAAAGCACGCTATTGTAAATATTTTCATTAATACAATCCAAACACTTCTTTTATCGTTTCAAATAGATTTCCGATCTGCCTTACTATCATAAGCAGAACGACAATAAGCCCTGCAAGAGTTGTCATCATTGCCTGCTCGTCACGCTCCGCTCGTTTCAGCAAGAGATTTAACACGGCAACGATAATTCCTATGGCAGCGATTTTGAAAATAAGATCTATGTCCATAAAATTTTGTTCCCTTCATTATGGTTATCCTTTGCTATGGCTATATTAGCAGAATAGCGATAAAAGCCCCGCTGAGAACGCCCAAAGCCCTGCATAGCCGCACCTGTGAGGTGAAATTCTCTGAAAGTCTGCTTATCTGCTCGTCAAGTGCGGCAAGGCTCATGGAAATGTATGCAAGCTGTCCATTTATGTCTGTTGTGCCGAGTTTTTCAAAAAAATCTATGGCGGTCTGCCTGATTTCATTGTCAAAAAGCTTTGACTTATATATATCCTCGGTTATTCTTCTGCGGACATCAGGCGAAGAGGTATCTTGCGACAAAAATGTAAAGTCAGAATAATCCTTCTGCAAGCTAAGCTTTAAGATAATTTCCCCGAAAGTCATTCCACCCTCAACCATTGCCCTTGTTTCAAATATCAACCGTCTGAAAAGCTTGAGATATTTCATTTGCCGTATCTTGTCCGTCGCCATTGCACAGCCCATTTGTGTGCAGGCGGATATGATAAGCACACAGCCTATTAGCTTTATCATTTCATGCTCCTGTTTTTGTAAATGATACCAGTCTGCCACACATTGTTCCTGTGCCTAGTACCGCAAGTGCGTCGAAAGCCTTGTCTTTTATGAGTTTTGAGATATAACGCCGCTTTTTAAGCTCATCAAGGCTTGAAGCATGGCATGAAGCAATAAGCTTCACTCCTGAGTTGAGCGCATACTGCAAAGCTTCGTTGTCCTCAGAAGAACCTATCTCGTCGCATATGAGTATTTTCGGTGACATGACCTTGACAGCCGTCATTATGCCCTCATATTTGTTGTAGGAATTAAACACGTCTGTCATTGCACCTATAAGATTTTGCGGCTCACCTGCCACTGTTGCGGCAAACTCGTTTCGCTCGTCTATAAGCGCAACACGCCAGCGTTCGCCAAGCTTTCTTGCAAGATCACGAAGCACTGTAGTTTTTCCTCCCGATGGCGGTGAAGCAATAAGCAGGCTCATTGGTTTGTCAGAAAAGCATTTTGCATATATCTCGTCTGAACTGCCTATCATTTCACGAGCTATCCTTATACTAAGAGAAGATATATTTTTTACCGACTCCACGGCATAACTCCTTGCAGGATCAAGAACGGCAGTTCCGCAGAAGCCTACTCTGCACCCTCCTGAAACCGTTATGTAGCCTCTTGCTATCTCACGGTGAAAGCTGTGAAGAGAGTTCTGAAATGCTCGCTGATAGATAGTTTCAATATCATCTGTTGTAACTTGAACGCTATCCCCGATATTGTTCATTAGTCTGCCGTTATCATTAACGAAATACTCTTTCGAGAATATGGTAACAGACAGCCGTCTACCTCTGCGAAGCCTTATTTCCTGTATCCTGTCACGCTCTATTTCTGGCACTGACATAATTGCTCCCCTTATGCGAGGGGTGAGCAGTTCGTAAACGTATTTTATCTTGCTGACTTCTCTTATCATTTTTTCACGCTCCTTTTGACTTGTCCTATGAAATAACTATGCTGTGAGCCTGCATTTTAGTACAAGATATTTGTATTCTCCTACATACGCAGATATCCATTATTGTATTTAATTATCACGCAAAATGCTTGAAATACTGTTGTATTTGTGATATAATGTTAATGCAATATGCACAAATATTGTGAAGATAAAAGAAACATACAAAACAAAGGAGAAAATTATGAACAACAGCTTAACTGAAGAACAGGTAAAAGTACTGAATATGTCACAAAGCGTGATAAATGAGGTAAGAAAGGTCATTATCGGCAAGGACGAGATAATCATAAAAGTCCTGCTGTCCATACTTGCAGGCGGTCATATCCTTATTGAGGATATTCCAGGAGTGGGAAAAACCACTCTTGCCGTGGCTCTTTCAAAGGCGCTTTCACTTGACTATAAAAGACTACAATTCACCCCTGATGTTTTGCCAACAGACGTTACAGGTTTTACCATACTAAATAAAGAAACACACAAGTTTGAATATAAGCAGGGTGCAGCACTCACAAATCTTTTTCTTGCAGACGAGATAAACAGAACCTCAAGTAAGACGCAGTCTGCGCTTCTTGAAGTAATGGAGGAGGGCAAGGTAACTGTGGACGGTATCACACATAAAATGCCTGACCCTTATATCGTTATCGCAACGCAAAACCCGGTTGGCTCTATAGGCACGCAAATGCTCCCTGAGTCGCAAATGGACAGATTTATCGTAAGGCTCACAATGGGTTATCCTAATATTGAAAGCGAAGTCGCAATGCTAAAATCCAAGCAAAATCTCGTGCCTGTGGATAATGTAAGGCCTGTGGTGTCTGCGGAGGATATCCTTCAGGCAAGGAAAGTTGTGGAAAATATTTATGTTTCAGATCAGGTTTTCCAGTATATCGTTATGCTTGCAAATGCAACTAGAAACAATGAATATATAAAGTTAGGTCTTTCACCTAGAGGAACTATCGCACTACTCAGAATGACAAAGGCGACGGCGCTTCTTAAGGGCAGAGATTATGTTATCCCCGATGACGTTATATACAGCTTCAAGGACGTTGTTCTTCACAGACTTGTGTTCAGCTCAAAGGCAAAGATAAACGGCTTCACAGGAGAACAGATACTCAAAGGAGTTATTTCCTCAGTTCAGGTTCCTAGAGTTAGCAAGTAACGGAGGAGCAAATGCTGGTTTTATATATAATATTATTTATTGCCTCTATCTTTTTCTATATATTATATGTGGGTAGCTTCTCTTTTTATCTCTTTGCATTTTTACTTGTTATGCCTATTATCTTATTCGTTATGCTCAAAAAAATGTCAAAGAAAATAAGCGTTGGTTTTGTGAACACTCAGAAAACCGCAGGCAGATCGTCAAAGATACCTGTTGTGTTGAGATTGCAAAACCGCTCAAAGTTGCCTGTTGCCAATATGATTATAGAGATAGAATATTACAACACTCTTGACGGCGACAAAAATACAATGAAGATAAACACTCCCCTTTATCCTGATGATGTTCAGTATCTTACTTTGCACGTTTCTGCAAAGCATTATGGCACAGTGAGAATGAACATAAAACGCTGTCGCATTGTGGATATGCTGAAGCTTTTCAAGATAAGAGTAAGTACCGACGCTGCTTCCAGACTTTTTGGCGAGAGCACTTTCACTATTGTGCCTGATTATATCCCTATCGAAAACAACATTGCTAATTATGCTGAAATGGGTCTTGAAACCGATGATTATTCCAAGACCTCAAAGGGCGATGATCCCTCTGAGATTTTTGATATACACGAATATCATGATGGTGACAAAATAAACAGGATACACTGGAAGCTTACTGCAAAGCAGGATAAGACCATGGTCAAGGATTACTCTCTGCCAATATCAAACTCTATCGTGCTTATGGCGGATCTCCACCTTGATACAAATACAGACGATTATATGCTCGTATATGATACTCTTGTAGAGGCTATAGCGTCTATATCCTATTATCTTATAGAAAATGACACACCTCATAAGGTAGTGTGGTATGATAAAAAGAAAGATTTGAGCGAAGTAGTGAACGTTACAGACGAAGAAAGTGCAAGACTGCTTATAAGTCTGCTGTTGCAGGCTTCTGTTTATGATGAGCCTGACTTGTCTATGATAAATTACATCAATGAGCCTGAGAGATATAAATGCGGTCACTTGATGTATTTTTCTCCCGCATATAACAGCAATCTCAGCGGCGTTATGAACGATAACGATCTGGCATTCCGCTATTCCTATATGCTTATCACAAATAAAAAGAAAGACGACGTTATAAACGATGAGTTTGCAGAGGTCGTGAACGTTACTGCAAAACACGTTGCCGAAAGCATACAGGAAATATGTCTATAAAGGTGACAACATGAAAAAGAAAAGAATAAAAAGCAAAAACAAAGATATAGGATTTATCAGCAGCAATGGTATCTGCATTGACGGAGATATCCTTATGAATTGTGAGCGTGAGCATAATTCAGGCTCATTTCTATGGTTTCAGATACTTCTGACCTTTGTGACTACCATATGCACAGCGTTTATGGCAGTATCATTCCTTGATATGGAAATATACAAGACCACGATCATATATTACTCCGCCATGCTTTCACTTGTGTTTGGTCTGATGAAATCGTCACACAAGATAATTAAGTTTTCTGCACTTGGTGTGATGATACTTCATGTAATTTACCTTGTGAGCAGGATATCTACAATAAAATACGGCTTGTTCGTTGTTATAGACAGATATCTTTCAAGGGCAAATCAACCTAACTCAACTCTTGGTGTTCAGCTTAGTGGAATTTCTACTATCGACTACCCATATCTTGCGTCAAATTTTTTCGTATTTTTTATAACTCTTGTTTGCCTTGGAGCGGCGGCAGCCTGCCTTTATAGGATAGATTTTCCACTGCTGTTCATCATTACATTTCCTGTTTTCGAGCTTGGAATGTATTGGGGCTGGGAGCCGTCAATGTGGACTGTTATTGGTCTGTTTGTATGCTGGGTGACAGTGCTTGCACTGCACATAATAAACCACACAACTAACAAGGCAGGAAGAAAAAACACCTTTGCGGTGCATGAGCGAAAACGCACGTTTTATTTTACATCTGAAAAGCAAAAAGCTTGTTTCTATAACGTATTCATGAAATTCACGGCTATTTTAAGCTCGTTGGTACTTGTAGTTATAATGCTTTTCTCAGCAATAACAGGCTTTACACGTCCTGAGTCATTTGCAAAATACAGACATGATATTTCTACAGCAGTGTCAAATTTCTCTCTCACTGACCTGAGAAATGCTTTTTCAGATTATGACGGCGGATTTGATCTGTTTGGTATAAAAACAGTTGGTGGCACAAACGGAGGCGTTCTTGGAAAGACAGCAGGCATTAGCTTCAACGGCTCAACAGCACTAAAAGTGGTCACTCCAAAATTCTCTAATACACTATATCTCCGTGGATATGTAGCAGGCGTTTATAACGACAATAGCTGGACTCCTGTTGACGTGAATGGCAATGAAGACACCTTCTCTGATGATTTTGAGCAAGGCAAGATATGGGTGCAGGATCTGGATTATGACCTTATCCAACGCAAATACGCGGATCTGACCCCTGCTCAGATTTCTGTATCTGTTCTCGGCGCAAGCAAGAAATTTGTGTATGCGCCATACGCTTCTTTATATTCAAGTGATGGAAATACAGACGATAAAAAAATGCGTCCTACCACTGAGTCATATGTCAAATTAAGTTCAACAAAGTATTCTCTTTACTATTTTGACCCCTCTCTTATAGAAGAAAGACTTGAAGCCCTCCCTGAGGCTATAGCCACAGAAGTGCCTGCATTGTCTGTTAATAAGGACAGAGGTGTTGACGCTTACTCAGAGTTTGTTCACCAGAAATATATGTACGTTTCAAAGTCTGATGAGCTTGATAAGGCATATAAAGAGATACTTAGTGAATATCTTGGCGTGGATATTTACCACAAGGGTGATTGGACTTATGAAGAAATAAGCACTGCAATAAGAAACTATTTCTCTGATAACTTCACTTATACCCTTGAACCGGGTGTTACTCCAAAAGGTGAAGATTTCATAGATTATTTTTTAGGTACACAAAAGGAGGGCTATTGTTCATATTTCGCAACGGCAGGTGCAGAGCTTTTAAGAATGTTTGGCTATCCGTCAAGATATGTAGAGGGATATGTAGTGCTTAATTCACAGCTCGGTGAACCTGAAGATGATTCAACATACGAAGTAAGTGTAAAGGACAAATGTGCGCACGCATGGGCTGAGGTATTTATAGACAATGCAGGTTGGTATCCTGCAGAATTCACACCAGGCTATGATAATGATAATCCTAATCTTACACAACAAGAGAAAGACCCTAAGGAAGTTACAACAACTAAAAGTACAGAAAGCAAGCCTACAACTACCACACAAAATGGCGGTCAGGGTGACACAACTTCAGTGGTTACTAAGAAGCCTGCAAACAGTTCAAAAGCTTCAACAACAAAGAAAACAAATTCTGCAAGCAACGGACATGGTGCCGGAGTGATGTCAGGCGCTGGGAAAACTTCTGTTTCATCAAGAAAAACAGAAAACAACAGCGACCATGGCTCATTTGTAGGAATTTTCATCACTCTAGGCGGACTTCTGCTTATAGCCTTCGGCGTTGTAGTCCATAGAGATGTAAAAGTAAAGAAAATGCGTTCGGAACTAAGTAATGGGGACAATAGATCACGCACTGTGGCGGTATATCGCTATATGCTCAAATATTTAAAGCTTATAGGCATTACCGACAGCAGAAATATTACAGACTTGCAGCTTTGTGACAGGTTAACAGAAAAATGCCAGGAAATGCAAATCAATGATTTCTCTCATATGATAAAATATATCGGAGAACTTGCGGTCAAAGCGGAAATGAGCAACTCAGTAATATCTGATGGGGAACTTGAAACCGCACTTTCTTATTTTGAAATCGTAAAGGACAAGATCGTCCTGCCAAAGCTTTCGGGTGCTAAGCTTCTTAATGCAAAATTTGTTTACTGTCTATATTAGAGGGAAAAAGCCACGCTCGGTGTGGCTTTTTTTACCTCAATGATATTACCAAAAAGCTGATCGGTGATTTTTTTATATGAAATATATGTTTAATGCAAATATGGATATGATAATATCAGTAGGATAACTTTTTGAATATTTTAGAAAGGAATGATCGGATTGCGAAAAATAAAAAATACAATAATATTTATTGTTACAGTTGCTATACTTACAATGTTCTGCTCTTGCTGTAAACGCTCTGAGATAAAACTGGGATCCGGCAACGAAGGTGGTATATATTATAAATTTGCTGACACTCTCAGTGATATTGATGAAAACATCACAAATATAAGAACGGCTGGTTCTCAGGCTAACATGAGGCTTTTAAAGGACGGCTTTATCAACATGGGAATAGTCCAAAGCGATGTCCTGTCTGAGGCAGTGAATGGCACAGGAGATTTTAATGGTAACAAAATAAACAACGTTCGTGCAGTTGCGGCTCTTTACATGGAGTCTTTTCAGATAATCGTTCCGGCTGACTCAGATATTCAAACTCCTGCTGATCTGAAAGGAAAAAAGGTCTCTGTGGGCGAAGAAGATTCTGGCGTAGCAAAAAATGCTGAGTACATTTTAAACTCTGTAAGTCTTGACTATAACATGATAGATGTGTGCAACATGAACTATCAGAAGTCTGCTGAGGCACTTAAAAACGGCTCTATCGATGCATTTTTCGTGGTACTTGGTGCTCCATGTGATGTTATAACACAGCTTTCTGAGGAAATGGATATAAGAATATTGCCTCTTGATGACAGAACAATATCATATATGACGAATCTTTATGACGGATACTATGAAACTGTAATAAAGGCAGGAACTTATAAAGGCATTGACGAGGACGTCAAGACTGTTGGCGTAAAGGCTGTTCTTGTGGCAAGCCAAAAGATGGACAGCGACACTGTAGCAGATATCACGAAAATGCTTTTTGAGGAAAATGACCAGATAAAGAAAAGGATCTCATTTGCGAATAATGACACAAAATTTGCAACAGATAATATCCCGTGTGCTTTTCATAAAGGGGCAGTGGAATATTATAACAGCATTGGAACTGCTATAACAGAGGAGGATCAGATTTGAAAACAATAAATGTGGATATGTATCAAACTCTTGCGGTGGCAGTAGGAGTCTTGTATTTAGGGGGATTTCTCAAAAAGAAAGTCAGATTTCTTGAAACCTTCTGTATTCCCTCTCCTGTCATCGGCGGAATTATTTTTGCTATCATATCATGTATTCTTCACGTCGCAGGAATAGTCGAATTTCAGTTTGATGAAACGCTAAAAACGGTTTGCATGGTCATGTTCTTCACTTCTGTTGGCTTTCAGGCAAACATTAAAGTTTTGAAAGCTGGAGGTAAAAGTCTTATTGTATTTTTATTATGCCTGATAGTGCTGATATTTGCGCAGAATGCGGTTGCCGTAGGACTTTCAAAGCTATTGGGAGTAAGCTCGCTGGTAGGTATGTGTACAGGATCTATCCCTATGGTAGGCGGTCACGGAACGTCAGGTGCTTTTGGCACAGTGCTTGAGGACCTTGGTCAGCAAGGAGCAACAAGCCTCTGCACAGCAGCGGCTACTTTTGGATTGATTATAGGCTCTGTAATGGGCGGACCTATCGGCAGAAAGCTTATACTCAAACACGATCTGCTGAAAACTGTTATTCCTGAGGACGACTCTATACTTGTCGAGGACGAACAAAAGCATCACCGTTCTGTAAGCATGTATGCACCTGCAGCTTATCAGCTTGCGATAGCAATGGGAATAGGCACGTTTGTATCATGGGTGCTTTCATATTCAGGCATGACTTTTCCTGTATATATCGGATCAATGATCGTTGCAGCATTTATGAGAAATATCGGTGAATACAGCGGTAAAATACACATACACATGGGTGAAATAAATGATATTGGTGGTATTTGTCTTTCGCTTTTTCTCGGAATAGCCATGATAACATTGAAACTCTGGCAGCTTGCCGAGCTTGCATTGCCTATGATAATCATGCTTGTTGCACAGGTGCTTCTTATGGCAATGTTCTCATACTTTATCGTATATAATATAATGGGCAGAAACTATGATGCGGCAGTGCTTGCGGCAGGAACTTGCGGCTTTGGAATGGGTGCAACGCCAAACGCTATGGCTAATATGCAGGCTTTAACAGCAAAATTTGCCCCTTCAATAAAGGCTTATATGCTTGTTCCTATTGTCGGAAGTATGTTTGCCGATTTTATAAACAGCCTTGTTATAACAGGATTTATCAATTTTATTAATTAACGGAGGAAAAGAATATGAACAAAAAGAACAAACATCTTGACTGTTATACAGATAACCTTGCTTTTCCAGAAGTTCACGTTGAAGATGTAAAAACTGAGAATGATGAAAACGAAAATAATAGCGAATCAGGCGTAATATTCGACAACTTAGCAATACCTGAGATAAAAATAAAGTCCAAGAAAAGGAAGAGATAACAAAAAACGATTTTCTGGTTATTTTCAGAAAATCGTTTTTTTTATTTCATATTGGAGATATATTCTCTTATCTCTTTTTCCACACGGATAACGTCCTCGTGAAGTTCCTGAGCTGACATTCTGAAAGCGCCGCTGCCCATGATTATGACCTGCTCCATGCCGTCAGATGTGGCGACCCTTACCTTATGCTCTCGGCTGAGCTTGTGAGCAGTGCGTTCGATATAAGTGTCAGCCGTTTCGGCTTCTTTGGTGTAAACTATACTGATATTGTGGTAATTTTCCACTACACGCTCCTGCTCTTTGACCTTGTATGCGTCAAAGACGAGTATCAGCTCACATTGCTTGTATCCCTGATAGTTGCAAAGCCTATTCACAAGCATACTTCGTGCAAGGTCAAGACTCTCGTTGGCAGCCTTTTTCAGCTCGTCCCAAGAGAAAATTATGTTATAGCCGTCAACCAGCAAATATTCCACGCCTGAGTATATCTGCTTCGGCTTTGACGCTGACTTTACAGACTTTTCAGGTCTGCGCATCGCATAGTACTTATCACGTTCTATCTTTCCGTAAGTGCGCTCAAATATCTCCATAAGCTCTTTGTCGCTTGCTGCACGTCTTACAAAATCTTCGGCACGAGCGTATGTCTGTGGCTGAGAAACCTGCCTGCGTTTGTCCTCTGGAGGTATGTGAAGCTTATCAGGAACTTCGTTCCATTTTACATTGTAACCTGCGCCATGAGAGCAAAATACAGAATCTGCCGTATTTTCAAGATCTCTGTCAGGATCATAGCCATATTCTTCAAGCACAACTTCTATATTATGACATTCACGGTAACCGTCAGAAGTGCATATCAGCTTTCCAACGCCCTTGGTGTAGCTTATGACCTGCGACTGATAGCCTCGCATTTCCGACACCGGTGCGCTTCCCTTTATAACGGAAAATTCGCCCGATACCTCCGGCTGTGAGAAAACTCCGCCCATGTTCTGTATATCTGTTATAGCACGTCCCACGTTCTGCTGTGGCACTTCAAGTGTGAAGCTGTAATAAGGCTCAAGAAGAACGGACTTTGCGTTTCTAAGTCCCTGTCTGACGGCACGATATGTTGCTTGACGGAAGTCGCCGCCCTCAGTGTGTTTAAGGTGCGCTCTTCCCGAAACAAGCGTTATTTTCATATCTGTAATAGGAGAGCCTGTGAGAACGCCAAGATACTTTTTCTCCTGCAAATGGGTAAGAATAAGTCTTTGCCAGTTTTTGTCCAGCGTATCTTCACTGCATTCGGTTGCAAAACGCAGACCCTTGCCACGCTCCAGCGGCTCAAGCTTCAAATGCACCTCAGCATAATGCCTGAGCGGCTCATAGTGACCATAGCCGTAGACAGGCTCTGCAATAGTTTCTTTGTATGCAATGCTTCCCTCGCCAAAATCAATGTCGATATCAAAGCGCCGCTTGAAAATGCTTTTCAGTATTTCAAGCTGCACCTCGCCCATTATACTGACATGTATTTCGCCAAGCTGTTTATTCCAATCGACGTGAAGCTGTGGATCTTCATTTTCAAGCACACGGAAATACGACAGCAGAGTGTGCATATCCAAATCACACACAGGCTCGACACGATAGGTAAGAACAGGCTCCAACAGTGGTTTTGCAGAATCCTGCTCAAAACCAAATCCCTGCCCTGCATAGGTTTTAGTCAACCCTTCAACAGCGCAAACAACGCCAGTTTCAGCGTTATCCGCATTACGATATTTTGCCCCTGAATATATTCTTATCCTGCTGACCTTTTCTGAGAAGCTTTCACCGTCAGCCGATGAATAATCTACTAGATCTCTAACCTTAAGACAGCCACCTGTTATCTTCATAAAAGTCAGGCGTGAGCCACCGTCCTCTGAAATTTTATACACTTTTGCACCAAAAGTACCGCTGTCATTTACACACGGTGCAAGTTCTGCAAGGGCGTTCATAAATTTTTCTATGCCCTGCGATTTTAAAGCTGAGCCGAAAAAGCACGGAAATACTTTTCTATGAGCCACGGAATCTGACAGTATCTTGTCAGACATTGATCCCGTTTCAAGAAACTCATTCATAATATTTTCATCAAAAAGGGCGCAATCCTCTGCGACTTCGGACTTCATACGGCAGAAATCCACAAATCCACTGCCAAGACGACCCTCTAAACTGTTCATGACGAAAGTTTTATCAGCACCGTCCAAGTCCATTTTGTTAACAAAAACAAAGGTTGGGACGTTATAACGCTTTAACAGCCTCCAAAGAGTTTGGGTATGGCTCTGCACACCGTCAGTGCCACTTATAACAAGCACAGCAAGATCAAGCACCTGTAATGCACGCTCAGTTTCCGCTGAGAAATCGACATGACCTGGTGTGTCGAGCAAGGTGAAAGATGTATTTTTATATTCAAATTCTGCAGGTTTTGAGAAAACAGTTATACCTCTGTTTTTTTCAATCATATCCGTGTCAAGAAAAGCGTCGCCGTGGTCTACACGTCCGACCTTTCTTATTTTGCCCGACAAATAAAGCATTGCTTCCGAAAGCGTTGTCTTGCCTGAGTCGACGTGGGCGATTATGCCTATTACTGTTTTTTTCATATTTTCTTCCTATTTGCTAAATTTCAATGTACTCCATTTCATTCTTCATTTGCACAAATCCAAACTTTTCATATAAAGGTCTGCCCATTTCTGTCGCTTCCAGAGAAATAGAAGTAATACCTCTTTTCTTTGCATCTTCTACCAGTAATGCCAGCGTCCTTATGGCGATACCATTTCTGCGATATAAAGGCTTCGTATACATATTCATGATATATGCTTTCTTACCACTTGGATTGTGATAGGTAGGCATCACCTGGTAATAACTAACTCCACCTGCACCAACAAATTTATTGTCCTCAAAAACTATATATGCCGTGTGAGTATCATTCTGAAAGGCTTCTTTATAATACTCGTAAGTTTTTCTTTCTACTTCATCCATATCAATATCTGACGTTAGATTATTAGCTGCCCGCAAAACTTCTATTCTTGTTTTGATTAGCAGAACTATATCGTCTATCGTTGCTTTTTTATATATAATATTCAAACTAATCATCCTCTCAATTAAACAAAAGCAGAGGTACATATTTCCGCGAAAGTTTAATTTTTAGCATAAAATCAAAATTTGTTTCGACAGTAAGCAGACAGTCTCCACATGGCTCGGTTATTAAACGAAAAGCATACTCAACCCCTATTGTACAAGAAAATGGTGGAACGCACCTTTTCCCTTAAAATCTAGTGGTTCGAGCCTGTGATAACCTTGAATTGCTCTATAATTTGTATAGGCAAACAGGGTAAAGTTCTGTTCCTTAAACTTCATTTTTAATGTCATCCCTACAAACTGGAATTTAACTAATGTATGCCATTTTATTAGTCGGCCATGATCTCCTAAGAGCCACATAGGAGATTAAAAAGTTTGCAAGCCAGCCAACTGGTATCGCAAGCCAGACAAAG
>ENA-OPEA01000599-OPEA01000599.1-human-gut-metagenome-genome-assembly--contig:-NODE-599-length-18896-cov-2.724962_pt1 | contig 18896 bp, 10 predicted proteins | sample MGYA00241623_ERZ501509 | MGnify/ENA primary metagenome ERZ501509 (study PRJEB25962, sample SAMEA2042571) | human gut metagenome | biome: human gut; feature: human-associated habitat; material: faeces... | reverse complement strand
CTACAGGAACAAGAAACTTCAAAGGACGTGCCGGACATCCGGATTCTTATGTATATTTAGGATCAGCAGCGACGGTCACAGCATCAGCGATCGCAGGTAAGATCACAACAGCAGACCAGATTTAAGGAAGAAGGATAGAATAGATATGGAACAGTTTAAAGGAAAGGTTTGGGTGCTTGGAGATGATATTGATACAGATATCATCATCCCAACAGAATATCTGGCACTTCCAACCGTAGAAGATATGAAACAGTATGGATTTTCCCCACTTCGTCCAGAATTAGCAGGACAGATAGGTGAAGGAGATATTATCGTAGCAGGAAGCAACTTTGGATGCGGTTCTTCAAGAGAACAGGCACCAGAGATCATCAAAGCATTAAAAGTTAAATGCGTCATTGCTAAATCATTTGCACGTATTTTCTTTCGTAATTCCATCAAAGTGCGCAGGAAGGTAGCCTCTGTCTTCGCCTCGTCACGCATCAATAGAGTCGGGTCTACCCAACCGAGTTGAGAACCGTACAGGAAACATTGCATGTTCTGATAACGGAACTCGCCTTTTGTCACGTCGGCAGTAGGAGTATAAGTGTAGGCGCAAGTTATTACCCGATCGGAATAGACCGTAGGAAACAACGGCACGATACTACAATTGGCATGGGGAGTATTCACTGTCAACAACATATCGAACAAAGGAATATAGCATTCCGAATTTTCTTCGGAGAACACAATATTATCCTTTCTCAAATGATTGCCCCGAATCGAATCGATTAAAGCTTTATACGATTTATACCAAAAATCTCCGCCTCCTGCGGCATGTCCGTGATTCTTCGCAAAACAAGGCTGAGGAGCCGCAGCCGCAATCTGATCGATATACACCCCGTTCGTATGCAATTCGTTTTGAATTTTATCGACCAATCCGATAATAATCTTGTGCCACAGACTTGAAGCCGGACAAGTGACCGTATTCAAAACTTTCGACGTAGGATAAATTTCGGTATAAAGCGTACCGTCGGCCTTACGGCAAGATGCAGAAGCTCCATTCAAAGCTGTATAACTATCGGCTGCGGGATCCCACAATCGACCGTTTATATAAGGGACGGCATGACATTTCCGCTTTTGAATGGTAGAAATCATTCCTTCAAACTCCGGTTTAGCCGGGAAATAATCGGGATAATGTGTATCATAAGGATAGTTATGCCAATAGTAGGTATGTACACCGATACCTTCACCGAAAAAATCGATCGTCTTATTGATAGCCGCCATAACGGTATCGGTAACACCTTTCGAACGTATCCACAAATCTTTATCCAACAACCACTGCGGTATATTGCGAGACTGCAATGATTTATTTCCCCACTCACATGTAAATGTAAACGGCCTGTACCATTGCAGTGCAGCAGCTTGCCAGCCGTCTGGATTATAGCCGACAACAGTAGTCCACGGCAAATCAAAACGCCCGGTCGTGGCATCGGTCCACCCCTCGGAAGTTACCACCTCCGTCACAAAAGTAACACTCTTGCTTCCACACACGGCCCGCAATTCCTTTCCGCAAGCATTACGATCTTCGGTCGCATAATAAAAAGAACCCTCCCCGTTATGCATCAACAACAGTTGCATGGAGCCGGTACATGATGGATAAGTTACTTTATAGGCGCCTCCTGTCGCCATATCAAATTCATTCCCCCAGCCGGCAGAAGTAATCATCTTCCCGTCTTTTGGGCGAACTACTGCTATACGCGGGAATTGAGCTTTGGAAATAACCCAACCCTTAGGAAGATCGGCGGTCAAATCCCAATACAACAGTTCGGAATGATCGGTAGCCGTCACTTTCATACGAATAGGATACATACGTTTCTCATACGATAAACGCATATCCCATACGAACACGACAGAAGCAGAGGTATCGTTTTGTATCACCTCATAACCTTTATAGACTCCATGTTCGGGAAACAACATGGGATTTTCTCCTTGAATACCTTTATAAGTGAGTACCCACGGTATGGCATTCGTCGACGGAACGACCATTTCCTCTCCATCGTTCAATTTCATCGATTGAATATTGAAAGCCTTTCCTTTCGGGACTATCAACTCCACGCTGCCATTACCAACTTTCACTGCATCAGCAGTCTCCTCTACCAAAGCTCTATGCGTTGCAAAAGCCGGCAAAGTTACCCAACAAGCGAAAAGGGCAAAAAATACCCTTCTCGCTCCTAAGAACCATTTATCATTCATTATAACCTGGATTTTGTGTTAAATTCGGGTCTTTATTTCTCTCTGATTGCGGGATCGGCCACAAATAGAATTTATCGTCCCAATAACGACTTTGATCCCTCACGTGTAATTTATCCGAATAGGCATCATACGAAGCGATATCGTTCAAATCGTGACGGTCGCTAGTTTTGAAATTGGGAATATCGGTTGCCTCCATACCTGCATACGTCACAGTCGACAAAGGCGCTCCATAACTTGGTTTAGCGTTTTCCAAATCGCCAATTTGCCAACGCCTCATATCAGCAAAATGTAATCCTTCCATCGCCAATTCTACCTTTCTTTCCCGACGTACCAACTGACGCATTTTATCTATATTACCTTTACGATCGGACGAAACCTCTGGCATGCCGGCACGAAGACGCACTTTATTAATCGCATCGTAAACCGTATCGTCGAGTTCTCCCAATTCTATTTTTGCTTCGGCATAAGTGAGCAGAACTTCGGCATATCGCATAATAGCAATGTTACAAGTAACCGTCGAATAATCTTCGGTAAGTCCACCTACATATTTGTACCATAAATAACCGCAACCATTGGACACAAAACTCGTCCATGCTGCCGTTCCATTTACATCGGGATTATTCGTTTTCATCCATCTTTTTAAAGCCGCGTTGTACATTTGAGTCTGATTGGCAAAAGCTTCCACTATAAATTTATTCGTGCCCGAAGCCGTATAATAGTCGATCGTATCGCCATGCATTTTCAAAGTAGCACCGAAACGAGGGTCTCGGTTCTTATTCGGAGCTTTCGGGTCATACAATGGAGACTCGTCGATACGGAGCCCGTCGATACACTCATACGTATCGGCCAATAGACTACCCGGATGCTGTCCAGTCTGAGCGAACATACGAGGCCCATTGCCCAATGCAACCCAATGATATTTATTCGTATTATTTACCATTTGGTCGGAATACATCAACTCCCATAACATTTCATTACGCACATCGGATTTTGTCTGTCCTTCTTTGGTAAACAAATCGGCAAAGCTCTTAGCCAAATCACGTTGTCCGATCACTCGATTAGCGGCATTAGCAGCCGTACGAAAATAATCCATCGCTTTACCACCGAAATTAAGGCTGCCGGCAAACAGAGCTGCTCTCGCTTGCAATCCATAAGCTACAGCTCTATCCACGCGGCCGCGTTCTGTTGCCGTCCAGGGCATTTCTTCGGCAATCAATCCAAGTTCTTCGATAACAAAATCCATAACTGTTTGTCTCGAAGTGCGAGATGCATTATAATCCTCAGTGGTAGCCGGTTTCGTAAAAAACGGAACATCACCGAAAGCAACGACCAAATTATAGTAAGCATAAGCCCTCAATACACGCGCCTCGGCATAGTAACGTTTAGCCTCATCGCTCATATTTTCAATATTTCCCGAGGCTCCATAAATTACAGCATTAGCTCGTGCAACCAATTTATACAAACCAGACCAATACGCCAATATACTACTATTGTCGGGAGTACACCCCGAACCTGCGCCAATGGTCGTATTCTGAGCTCTCTCCATACTCAATCCCGTAAAATTATCGATAGTGACGACAGCAGGACGATGCGACGAGTTCGTAAACGTCCCCTCCATATACAATAGATTGTAAATACCTACGACACCCTCCTTCAATCCGGCTTCGCTCTCATAAATTCCACCGCTGTCGTAAGAGGGAGATTGAGTATCCAGAAAATCGGAACATGCCACGAAGGCAATCCCCGCCAGAGCGATTATTATCTTATTTATCGTCTTCATAATCATATTTTTTAGAAATCAAGATTTATACCGAAATTAAATGTTTTCATCACCGGATACATAGCTCCGCTGGTTACACCGGTTTCGGGATCATAACCTTTATAACCACTATTGATCGTAAACAAATTAGAAGCCGTGAAATAGAGCCGCAAATTATCAATGGACACTCTGTTCGTCCACTTCTTGGGCAAGGTATAACCCACAGTCAAATTTTTCAATCGCAAATAGGCTCCGCTCTTGATCCAAAATGAAGATACAATATTATTCATATTTGTAGAACCTGCATCGACTAACAAAAGAGGATATTCCGCATCCGGGTTTTCGGGGCTCCACGTATCGAGCTGGCTCTTGAAAATCGTACTGTTTTGAACCAAAGGTCTTGCCCCAGCTCCGGAATAATACAAATCACGTTTACCGACTCCCTGAAAAAACAGAGACAAATCGATTCCCTTCCATTGGCCGCCGAGCGTAAAGCTATACTCATAACGAGGCGTGGAATTACCCAAGATAACTCGGTCTTTGGAGTTAATCTCACCATCGTGATTTACATCGACATAACGTATATAACCCGGTTTGATATTCGCTTTGTTCCCTCCATACACGCAATCGGCCATATCAATTTCTTCCTGACTTTGGAAATAACCGTCGGCGACATAACCGTAGTACGATCCAAGTGCTTCTCCCTCTCGCGTAATCGTCGGCGACGAATCATATTCTTTCCCGTAAAGATTGGTAACCGTATTCTTTACATCAGACAGATTCGCTTTCACATAATACGATAAATCGCCTATCTTGTCTTGCCAACCGATCGAAACTTCCCAACCGTTATTGCGCATAGAACCGGCATTCTGCCACGGAGCACTCATACCTACGAAATCAGGCAGATCGAATTGCTGAAGCATTCCGCTAATGTTACGAATATAATAATCGGCAGTCAAAGACAAACGAGATTTGAATAAAGTAAGGTCCAAACCCACGTCAAACTGTTTAGACTTTTCCCACGTAATCAATTCGTTTGCCAATTGAGCCTGAGCGATTCCGGTCGTCAGTTTTTTATCGAACCAATAATTGACCGTACCCGACAAACTATTTACTGCTGCCACGTAGGGATAATAGCTACCGATAGACTGGTTACCCATTGTACCATACGAAACCCTCAGTTTCATATCGTCCACCACAGTCTTTGCAGGCTCGAAAAACGACTCTTCCGAAATTCTCCAACCGGCCGAAGCTGAAGGAAAGAATCCCCACCTACTCTCCGGGCGGAAACGGGAAGTTCCATCATAACGTCCGTTTAATTCTATCAAATACCGGTTATCGTAAGAATAATTTACCCGATAAACGTAAGACAACTGCGCCAGCTCATATCGGTTACTGGAATTACCGGCAGTAGTTGCATCGCCATGCATTAAATCTTCATAGCCATCGTATTGGAAATTTTGACGACTGGCTAATAGATAATTATAATCAAGTTTCTCTGCTTGGAAAACGCCCATTACCTTAAAATAATTACGTTCTATCGTTTTCTCATACGAAGCCTGAGCAATGAACTGCTGATTCACTGTTTTCGTACGTTCTTCTTGTCGAGTACCATTATTGCTCGTCGAAGGATAGGTCATCATGAAACGGCCTCCCTCATAAGTATCGTAAGGCCGTATAAATACAGCACCCTCGGAATTCACCTGACGGCGAGTATAGTCGGCTTTCAAATAAAGACCTTCCAACGGAGTAAGCTCGGCAAAAGCCCTGAAAGTCACTTCGGGAGCCACATCTTTACGAGTACCTCCGTCGTTCACTATGGCCAAAGGATTATATCCGGTTCTTCCGTAACCATAAGTACCATCGTCGTTCAATGCCGATGTAATCGGAGTCATGGTAAGAATGCTCCCGATAATACCTGCGGCAGAATCCTGAGAAGGACGTATAGCAGTAGCTTGCCGTATATGGGCATCGACTCCGACCTTCAACCATTTCCGAACCTGCATATCGGTATTCAAACGTAATGTAGCACGCGAAAAACTATTATTAGGAATTATACCGTTTTGATAATAATACCCCGCATTGGCAAATACATTCAACAACTTCGTTCCACCGCTCACACTCACCGAATGACTTTGCTGGAATCCCGAATCTTTCAACACCAAATCTTTCCAATCGGTATCGTAATAGTTATAATTATCGGCTCCCTGAGTTTTATATATCTCAATAATATCTTTATACACAGGATCCTGACCATTATTGACATAAGCCTTGTCCATCTGAGTCATATATTCGATTGCACTTACAGGTTCGGGCAAGTAGGTCGGTGTCGAAAACCCGGCATAACCATTGTAATTTACTTTTACTTTACCCTCGGCTCCACGTTTGGTCGTAATCAAAATGACACCATTCGACGCCCGTGAACCATAAATCGAAGCCGATGCCGCATCTTTCAAAATCGAAATAGACTCTACCGTATTCATATCGATACGATTCATATCGCCTTCTGCTCCATCGATTAGCACCAACGGAGAAGTCGATGAATTGAGCGAACCGATACCTCTAATCTCGATAGAAGCGTTATCGGCTCCCGGCTGCCCCGACGATTGTACAGCCGACAATCCCGGCACAATTCCCTGCAAAGCTGTCGATAAATTTGAGGTACTCTTTCGAATCAAGTCCTGCCCCGATACGCTTTGCACCGCACCGGTCAAATTCACTTTCTTCTGTGTACCATACCCTACTACGACAACTTCATCAAGTTCCGTCAGAGAAGAAGATAACTTTACATTAAGTTCATTTTCCTTACCGACCTTTACAGTCTTCGATTCCATTCCCACATACGAGAATTTCAGCACATCACCCTCGCTCGCTTTAATGGCAAAACGGCCATCGATATCGGTACTAACAGCAAGCGATGTCCCGTCCTTTACAACTGCTACACCCGGCAACGGTTCTCCGTTATCATCGGTAACAATTCCTCTCACCGTCGATTGCGCTATCGCCATCGATGGCAGCATGAAGAAGAGTAGCAAGAAAAACAATAAATTTCTCGCAACTCCTTTTTTACTCGAATAAGACGCTTTCATAAAAAATGTGTTAATTATTATATACTCTCTAATATCTGCCAACACTGATAAAGCCCCCTCGGTACATGGAAGCAACCTTTCCACTTTCCCCCTTTCAACGGGAGCAACACTTCTCCCCGGCGATTCAAATAACCGAACCATTCGGGATATTCCTTGTCCTTAAAATGAGACCATGTATAATCATGGATTTTTTCGAACCATTCCCAACAGCCCCTATCGCCGGTCATTTGATATCCCTTCAACATAGCGATGAGCGTTTCGATATGGACCCACCACAGTTTTTGGTCCCATTCGAGCTCCTGCGGAGGATATCCTTTCATATCCATAAAATAGAACAAACCTCCATACTCTTTATCCCAGCCGTAGTTTACCATCTTCAATGCCGTATCTTTCGCTTTCATAATAAGCTCCGGCCTATTCAGCCTTTTTCCTAAATCCATAATAAACCACATCGCTTCGAGCGAATGGCCGGGATTCATATGACGCCCTTCGAAACAATCGGAAAGCTCACCGTTTTCAAGAACATTTTCCACGACCAAACCTCCCAATTCTGGACGGAGGAAAATCTCCATAACCTCATGAATACAATTTTCAAACGTTCTGCTCAGACACTCCGTACTGAGCAAGGGTTCTATTTCAAGAGCCAGATTACATAAAATCATTGGGAGTGCGAAGTTCTTCAAATCACGAGTCCCTTTATGAATCTTGTTCCATTTACCTTTGGGGTTATCTGCTTTCGACAAGATAATATCGAATGTCTTCTTGGCTATTTCGGCATACTCCTCGTTACCTGTCGCGATATACAGCTGTCCGAACGCCATGACCGCAAAGGTATACGAGAAAATATTATACGGTTCTACAAGAGGATTTCCCTGACGATCGAGAGAAAAATACCAATTGTAATTCCCGTCATGCCCATACTTTTTCAAGAATTCTGCGCCTTGAATCGCACAATCGAGCCACTCGCGACGCTTCTCTACTTTATTGTAAAGCATAGAAAACAGCCATATTTCCCTCCCTTGTAGCCAAACGAACTTATCTGTATCGTAAACGCTACCATCTCTATCGAGGCAGGAAAAATAACCTCCATACTCCTTATCTTGAGAGTTCTTTAACCAAAATGGTAATACAGAATCGAAAAGCTCCGATCTATATTGCTCTGCCAACACTTTAAAGTCCATAATATCTAAATTTTAACTATTTCCTCGACAACCAATACTTTTCTATCTCTTCGAGAGATTTCCCCGCCGTTTCGGGTATATAGCGCCACATAATCAGCATATAAGGCACACACATGACTGCAAACAACAAGAATGTCCCGGCCGGAGTTATCGTACCCAATAACCACGGAGTAAGCTGGCTAACCAAATACGTTCCTACCCATAATGTAAATCCGGCAATGGACATAGCTATACCACGCACTTTCGTCGGATACATTTCGGACAACAACACCCACACAACAGCACTGATCGAAACCGCCGTACAAAATACATACAACAAGAAAAAAATCAGCATCAATATGCTCGAAAGGCCTAACGATTCCCCGAACGAGAAATAGAAAGCGATAAGTAACAACGAAACGATCATTCCGCTGACGCCATAGTACACCAATTTCTTACGCCCTATTTTATCGATGATGAGTAATGCCAATACTGTCGTCCCCATATTCACGACACCAATCAAAACCTGATAGAAAAGGGAATCGCCTCCCGACAGTCCGGCATTTTCAAATATCGTAGGCCCGTAATACAAAACAGCATTTACACCCATAAACTGTCCCAAAATCGCAATACATAATCCGGCAACGACAGCTGTAAGAATTCCGGGTTGAAACAAATACTTGAATTCCGATTTCGTCTCGTTGGCTATATGTGCCTGCAACTCCTCGACCTGCTTCTTCGCCCGTTCTTTCCGAGAATAAATCTTCCCGAAAATAGACTCCGATCGGGCTACCTTTCCTCGCAACAACAACCAACGCGGACTCTCCGGTATAATAAACAAAATGATGAAAAACAAGAGTGCAGGCAAAGTTTCCATACCCAGCATCCCTCTCCAAACTTCATCGACAAATATCCAATTCATCAACTCACTATCGAATCTCATGCTCTCCGAGACACTCAACAACCAATAATTAATAAGGTATGCTCCCAAAAAGCCTACGGTAATAGCCAGCTGATACAGCGAAACCAACCGGCCCCGATACTCGGTTACCGCTATTTCAGAGATATACATCGGCGAAACAATCGAAACGATACCGATTCCTATTCCACCGACAATACGATAAAAAACAAGCCATTGATAACTTCCACACAATGCACAGCCAATGGCCGAAACCGAAAACATAATCGACGCGAAAATCATCGTCAGCCGACGACCTATCCAATCGCTCATCGTCCCAGCCACGGCAACCCCGGCGATAGAACCTACAAGAGCACACCCCACATACCAACCCTGTTCTATATCATTTAACCCAAACAAGGTTGTAACCTGTTTAATCGTACCGGAAATTACCGCCGTATCATACCCGAACAGGAAACCTCCACATGCAGCCACAACGGCCAGAAACAAGATATAACCGATATTATACGATGATTTTTTCATGGTCACTTTATTTCGAAATATTCCCGATAACGATCATAAAGATGCCCAGCCTGTAAATAGGCCGATTGAGGGCTCATAAAATGAGAAAACTCAAACGTAATAGCTTTGTCGTAGCCGGCACGTTTCGCAGCTTCCAATTTCAAACGTAATTTATCGAACTTAATCGGGAAAAACTTAATGGGCATATCCCGATCGAACGATTCCGCATTCGTCCAACATTGCATGCCGTATTTATCGGCGAGTTTCTTATTGACCGAAAAAAACGCATCGAGTTCGTCATAATCGATATGCCCGTCTTGAAATGCACAAGCATCGACCACATCGTGTATTCCATCGAAGATCTCGTTCCATTCCCGTTCATGCGTTTCCACCGAAATAGATTCGGCCTTTGTCAATCGCCCGCTCGAAGCCTGAACCGCCTTTTTACCGTCGATCCACGGCGATATGAACGTAGGTAACCCTCCCGAAACGTCTTTGCATTGTTTCCCCATAGTACGGAAAGCATCGATTGCCCCTTTGGTCTGGCGGCTGATTTCCCCGCTTATATACCAGCCTCCGAAACTTTTGTACTTCCCGTAATTCTTCCAAACCTCATCAATCACATATTTATTATGTTCGATCTCGTAAGTCATATCCCGGGTTTCCCAAAACTTACCGGAATCGTACAAACCGAACCAAAATTTCATACCATATTTCTCGGCCAGCCGAAGAAACATATCGACCAAATCGACCGACGGCATATAACAACCTTTGCTCAACAAATACTTAGACGGATAAGTAATAAATTTTTTATATCCCGAACGAATAAGTATGACCGTATCGATTCCGATGGCTTTCATATACCGGAAGTCCCGATCCCATTCTTTCTCACCCCAATTCTGATGTGGAATATCGTGAGATATTTCGTCGAGAAACGTCCCTGTGATTTTCAACCCATTAGATTTAGGGACAATAAGTCCACCGCCCTCCGAGGTTCCAGAAAACGACGAAGACACACCATTACTACCCAATGCTTCTATTTGAGAACCTATTACCGCCGAGGTTCCAGCAAGTGCGACTTTTTTAAGAAAATCTCTCCTGTTATTCATGATATATCTAAAAATATACTGTGTTTTATGCAATAGTTAAGCTAAAATGTTAATTACTTAACTATCACACCTACAAATATAGTATATTTTTATTTATATACCACAGAATAAATAAAAAATTTTATTATATATACTTATTCTTCGAACATTCGACTTCTCGATATTAGACAAGAACCTATCAAACCGGCATTATCGCCAAGTTTAGAAATCACAATCGTCGTATCCCGATTGACCAAATTGAGGGAATATTTTCGCACCGCCGTCTTAATCGGTTGCAAAATATAATCCCCGGTAAGAGACAAAGCCCCTCCTATAATTACTAACTCCGGGTTAAGGATATTAATCAAACCGGCAATATGTTTTCCCAAATTATTACCTATATCTTCAATCAAATCGATGCACATCACATCGTCTTTTTCCGTTGCGGCAATCACATCTTTTAATGTAAGGGCATTCTTCTCTCTTATTCGGGAAGACAACAAAGATATTTCTCCGTTTGCCTCCCGCTCCATCAATTTCCTAATTAAAGCCGAACCGGAAGCCTCGGTTTCGAGACAGCCCTTTTTTCCACAATGGCACAATACTTCATTATCGTAACTAACGACATGACCGAACTCACCGGCGAAACCCGATTTCCCCGTATATATTCTGCCATCGACAATAATGCCTATCCCCAGTCCCCAGCTCACATTCACGAATATAATGTTTTTCTCGCCATGCACATTTCCTTGCAAGTACTCTCCATAGGTCATGGCACGAGTATCGTTCTCGATAGTCACATTATACCCCAGCTTTTCCCGAAGAACCTCCGCCAAAGGCCTCTCTTCGAAATTAAAAATACTATAACTATATCCCGAAGCAGGATTTACCCGCCCCGATATATTGATATTTATATTCAAAATTTTCTCACTATTAATCGAGAGAGTTTTAATAAACTTCTGTATGATACCGGCTAATGCATCCAAGCTCTCTTTGGTATTGGCATTCTTAAACGGCACATCTAATTTCTTATCGATCAAGTCGCCTCTGAAATTCACAACGCCGATATGCAAGCTGGAATGCTTAATATCTACACCGATAAAATACCCCGACTCTGGATTCAACCCATATAAATTGGGATGCCTTCCCCCATTCGTTTCCAACTTCCCATAGACATTCAAGTAGCCATTACCGCACATCTCATCGATAAATTTCGTAACAGTAGGCACACTCAAATCCAATTCTTTGGACAGCTCTGTAATCGTAGAACAACCATTCTGAATATAATGAGTAATAATTCTCTTCTTTATAAGAGAATTTTTCGACCCTTTCTCAAACTCTTTCAACAATAAATGAGGCATAACGAGATTACTTTTTTCGACTTACATTGATAAAATAGGAATAAAAAACAAACCCGATCGAAATACTCCCGTCAAACTTATCTTTATTCCTGCTTGCGCTATCTTTCCGTAAAAATAATAAATTTGTTCAAAACAGAGAAATTAAATAAATATATTTATTAATATTTTTATCGACAAATTCATTACCGACCACCTTTATGATTACAAACAGACAGAAACCAACCGTAATCCTACACATCTACTCGCTATATCATCGCACAAAACAGAAAGTTATTTTTTAGATATGCCCTATCATCTCATAAATAAAAGAACGGAGAGCCGAATTCGACTCTCCGTTCCACCACGAATCTAAATTCTTACTTATTTATTCCTCAACTTTGAAAGCATCGATCTCACGGATACCGGGAAGACCATAGTTAGCTTTTTTAAGACCGTTAACATAAACAGTCATACCAATTCTCTCCGGATGGCCTTCAAGTTTAGCAGCATCTCTCAAACTCTTAGCGGCATCAGTATCATTTAATTTTACCAAAAGACATTTCGAACCATCTGTCTCTTCTGCATTATCTGCAATAAATACTTGGCTATAACCAGTAAATTCAGCAGCACCGGCCCATTCTATATCTCCGGCTTGTTTAGCTTCATCGAACGATTTATAAGAAGTCTTTGAAGGGTTATTTTTAATACAACCTACAACATACCCTTTAACCGCAAAAGTTTCGCCATTTGCAATTTCCAAAGCCTCGGCAACAGTCTTAGCTTTTGTCCAATCCACCTCGGGTGTAGGTTCAGGTTCTACACCTTCCTCGATGAAATGAGCTACCTGATTACGGCCAAAAGCAAAGTCGTCAATACAATATGTTGTAGATTTGCCTTTACCGCCTTCTGCCGTATAATGGAACCCGATATAAACGATATCGCCTTTGCCCTCCAAGCTGATATTGCCCGAAGCCACCCAACCACCGAACGGGCTACTACCAACAGGATTAGCATTCGCCTCCGTTGCCAAATTAACTTCTAACTTCACTTTGGAAGAAGCGGTCGATTTGGGTTCATTCATCACATACACTTCGAGTTTGGTAGAGTTTTGCCAATAAGCACCTTGACTATAAAAAGAGAAGATTTTTTTATCCGCCTCTTTTACATTCAAAGCCGGAGAAATCATCCACCAGTCATAAGCCAAACCCGCATTTTTATCGCTGCTGTCGTGAGCGGTAGCCTGAATATATTTATCTACCGAGCCATCTGTCTTACTTGTAAAAATCTTGCTTTGCCATGTACGGTCATCGTCAGACGGGGAAATAATCTCGTGAGTCCAACCCGGGCACAACTCATTGATAGGCGTATACTCAGCCTCGATATTGTTGAACTGATAAATCGTATCTTTCACAACAACCGACGGAGTACTAGGGTTTCCTCCCTCACCTCCATCGCCACCCGTACCGGGCAGATCCTCGTCTTCACTGTTCGAACAAGCGGAGAATCCTGCAACTGTCATAGCTGCCATAAAAATCCATGCAAATTTTCTCATCTTTTTCATATTAAAATTTATTTGGGGTTAAAAATATTATTACGATTCATGCAAAAATAGGTTGTACCTCGGCATAACCAATTTCATTTGATTTCGCGCCCGACTCACCCTATTGAGGAAAATCGAATCCTTTGAGATCGGCAAACGGCTTATCCAGCGACCGTACGGTCAACTGCCAAGTTCCGTCATAGGCCTCGTTATCTTGGAACCACCCTACAATCGCAGTAATTTCTCCTTTGTTGCCGCTACCGGGGGTAGGAATGCGACGATCGGCAAACCGAGCATACTCACTGGTTGATATATATACATCTACCGTATTGCCACTGTCATCGGCAATCTCTCGGGAGCGAGGGAACCCGATATTATATTTTTTATTGTTATCGTAAGTCGCAGGAGCAAACGTAGGGTTCAAAGCGTACTTCGCCAAAGCGGCCGTCACATTCTTTCCGTCCGACGGGAACGGAAGAATCTCATCGTTCAATTTCTTTCCATCGGAATCATATCCTGTAAAATAGACATCTTTAATCTTCACGATTTTGAAATAACCATATTTGTCCATTTCGGTGATCTCTTTCAAAGTCTTTTCTTCCACAACTATTTTAGAAGGATCGGGAGTTCCTATCTTCTGGATATGTTTCATCGCCAGCGTATAAGGGATACGCCCGGGCTCTTCACGAATCTTGTTGTCATTGCGATATCCGCGTACTCCCAACTGGGGTGCTGCCGCATAACGTCCCAAAACCAATCCGTTACAGCGAATAGCTACCACTTGTCCCAACGGCAACATACCCGAAAGACTGCCGGCATCGACCGAAACTTTCAAACAAGTATGGTCATCGTCCAGACTTTGTATAACGAAATATTTATATACGTTGCCCGCACGGTCATCGGTAATAATCCGACCTCTAACGATGATATCGTTGGGAGAATCGATCGTATCGATTGTAAACAGGCCCTCTTTCGTATCGAAATTTTCGATAAGGTCTTTAATAGTTACCGTCTGGGGCCAAGCCTCATCGCTGCCTTCGGGAACCGTAGCAAAATCTTCGGGAATGGCATCGAATTCTTTTTCACACGCCGTAAACAGCATAAGAGCTGCAAATACGACACCGATATATTTTAATTGTCTCATACTCTAAACGATTTATTAAAATTTGAAACCGACATTGATAAACATATTGAAACCCCAAGCATAATAATATTTATTGGGGAATTTGTCCACCGATTGTATATCCTTGGTTACACTCTTGTTATCCCGGCTGACACGACCTTGTTGATAACCGCCGGTAATCATGCTGGTATTATTGAGAATATTATTGAAGCTAAGGTTGATATTCAACTGTTGCTTACGATTGTTGAGATAAATCAATTTACCTACCGAAGCATCGAGTAAGAACCCGCCTTTAAGTTTCTCCTGCGAACCGATCATCTCCTTCTGATTGTAGTACTTAACGATATCGGAACCTTTATTCCCGGTATAGTCTCTAACAAGAACAGGTTTACCAGTCTTTTCATCAAAGCTCCAAACCATAGAAGTTTGGCCATTCTTATCGATACCGATAATGCGATAGCCGTTATAGTTCTGCTCCAATCCTACTTCATTGGGATATTTTCCGCCATACATATTCATGTGCGTGAAACGCGACGGAGAGAAATCGAGATAATTGTTATCGAAGTAAGAAAGCGTTATGTCGGCAAACCACATCTTCGGGTGAAAATAATCCAGCGTAATGCTTGCGGCCAACTGAGGACCGTTGCTCACATGAAGACCTTCGGTGTAAACTTTTTCGGTATAATCGGTCGAAGCGGCCCGCCCGTCGACTATAACCGGCAATTGTTCGGTAAAGAGATTCATACCGTTCTCGGCGCTCATCGTTCCCATACAATCGTTGGTATATTTGTAGCTGCCATACGTTCCTGCCGCCGATATAGTGAAGCTGCTGTTCAACTTCACACTCACACCGGCCTCGACACCAAAGTGACGTTTATTCACGCCCGACAATGTATGATTTACATACGTGCGGAACTCATCGTGATAATATCCCGTACTTTCTACGCCATCGCGGAATTCCGTGAAGAACCCTGTTACCCGACCTTTTACAATCGATGTATTCAATTGATAGGTCAAATCGGCCGAGAATACTTTCTCCGATTTCAAACCTCTGATACGAGTATCTTTAATACGAGGCGCTACATAGGCATAACCAGCCAACGGAGCCCGAGATTCCGCCAAAGCATTTAACGACAAACGATTATGTCCGTCTATCTTATATACGATACCGGCCTTGATACTGGGATCTATAAAATACATCTGTTTACCGAAGCCCTTAGACCGGGCTCCAATAACCTCGGCACGACCGTTTCTCATCAAACCTTCACGTTGGAAAGAGGTATAGGATAACCGTGCGGCATAATAGATATCGAACAAGGGTAATTTCCAATCGTTCTGTATAAATGCCGAAGCATTGATAACATGCATATTGTAATTATATCCGAACTTATCACCTTTATAAACAGCTCGGTTCGGGTCGTCCAAATCATTCTGGATAATGTCCTGATTGTCGGTAAAGTCACGTTCGGCAAACTGGTCTATATCGATCCACTGATTAGCCCCTAACAAGTCATCGACGGTTTTGTAGTGCATTCCTTTCGCATACTTGGCTTCGATACCGGCCGTCAATTTGAGTTCGCTATTCAGCTGATTGGTGTACAAAAAGTTCAAAGGTATTTCCATCAAGTTGTTGTGACGACGCTCCAAAATATACTTGGCACTTCCGTTGGGATTAATAGCATTATTGGTATAGTTCGCGCTATACATCGCATTCCAATTAATCTGGGTAACGTTAGGATCGCCGGCTCTCCATAAATCGGCAATCTGATTGGCCAATCCCTTATTCACCTCTTTGTAATAGGCATTATAAATATCGTCAGGACCATCTACCGCCAACTGATAATATTGCCAACTGGGCAAATTACGGTAATAATCGGGACGGGGATCGGGAGCGTTATAAAAAGCTATCGCCGAATTACTGTATTGGCTGTAATGGAATCCTACGCCGGCAGACAATTTGCTCTCATCGTCGATTTTCCAGTCCCAATTAAAAATTGCCGTAGGGTCATAACTGTGAACGATGCGGGAATTACGCTTTTCTCCGTCTTGGTATCCCCAATAAGGATTGTAATAAATTCCCCGATAATCGTAAACCTCCTGTGAAACGGCAGCCGACTGTGCCCGTTTGGTCGGTGCACCGAATGTCGTCAAGGCAAATCGATGGTCGCCCAATACTTTCTCGGCAGCAAGGAAATAGCCGAAAGAGTTGTAAAAGGTTCCTTCCGTGCGTCCCTCATCGGCCCAACGATAAACGACCGACCCGGTAAAAGCCCAACCGTTGTCCATAATACCGGTCGAGTAGATAGCCTGTCCGCGCAATTTATAAGCACGATTCGTGTAAGCGGCATTTACATTCGTACCTGCTGCATAGTTGGTTGCCCGCGTGTTGATGTTCGTCGTTCCTCCCAAAGAACCGTAAGCATATCCCGGCATTTCAAGACCATTCACGGCATCTTTATTTCTCATGGCATTGTTCAATCCTCCGAGACTCGAATAGTTGAAACGACCGCGTTCCAAATCATTAAAGTTAAGTCCGTTTATATAGGTAGAAGATTCCCGTTGTTCATATCCTCGCACATTAAAACGCATAGGGCTATACGAATAACTGGCCGCTTGCAAATAAACATCGTCGGCAGCGCCGGACAGATAGGATGCCGATTGAGATGCGGCACTGCCCTCGTCGTCTATCGCCGACTCGTCGAGCTCGAAAATATTATCTTCGAGAGCCTGTTGATTGAGTGTATTGCCTACTTTCTTAGGTTGCAAAGAAGCATTCAAGGTATTTACGCCGTCATTTACCACAAAGTCGACAGAATAAGCCTTATAATCAGTCGCCGTAAATACAACAACCACAGACCCTGCCCTAACTTTCTCCAACTCAAAATTTCCGTCAAAATCCGTAACAGCCGACACGTTCCGTATCGCAACTTTTACATTCGCAATAGGTTTGTTTGTTTCATAGTCAACGACAACACCTCTTACTGATGCGGCCTGAACAAAAGCCGGTACGACAAGAAGCCATGTCATTAATAACCATAGTTTACGATTCATTACATCAAAAGGTTTAATTATAACTGTGTTTATGTTTACAACCCTATTCCCCCTTTTATCAAGGGGCAGAAAAGGAATTTGCAAATTAAAAGATTATTTTCCATTATACAAACTTCTACGTTGGGAATATTTATTACAATCGTGTTAAATTGTAACCCTATATAAAATGTTAATTATCGGACAAAATGCAAGAATTTTTGGGAAATAAGCTAACTTTCAAGTTATTAAACCTATCACTATGTTAAAAATACCTTTCTAAACGACAACTGTTAAATCATATCTCACCCATCGTCCTAATACATTATCGCCATCATAAACATTAGAGCTAATGATGATATATGATTCTTACGAACGTCGCACACGGAAAGATGTCTTTAAACGCATTTCTTCCTACCGATAGAGATTTATTCCTAAAAAAATTTCGCTTATTTGTCAAATTAGAGTTATCTTGCGCCACATTTTAATTTAAGTCGAAAATTTCAAAAACAAAATTCCACACGAACTATGAAAAAAATAGGATTCTTGCTATTAGCCGTATTCTTGACAGGAGTGACTGTTACACAAGCACAAAAGAAACAATACGCTATATATGCGGTAGCATTCTACAATCTTGAAAACCTGTTCGACACGATTAATCAGCCGAATACGAACGACGAAGAATTTACTCCTTCGGGGTCGTACCGTTGGGGCGGATTAAAATATCGGAATAAACTCAACAACCTAGCTTATGCGATTAGCAATTTTGCCACAGACAACAGCAGCCCGTTCAAATTAAAAAACGGACCTGCCGTTATCGGCGTATCGGAAATAGAAAACGAACAAGTATTGGAAGATTTGATTCATACCGGCGAATTATCCAAACGAAACTATGGAATCGTACATTACGACTCTCCCGATTTTAGAGGAATCGATGTGGGTCTTATATATGACAAAGACCAATTTACACTCGAATCGAGCCGTAGCGCACGACTTCATACCCCTCAATTCCCCGACCTACGTACTCGCGACCAATTAGTCGTTTCGGGAATATTGGCCGGCGAACGGGTACACTTTATTGTCAACCACTGGCCTTCAAGACTCGGCGGAGAAAAACAATC
>ENA-OPEA01000583-OPEA01000583.1-human-gut-metagenome-genome-assembly--contig:-NODE-583-length-19311-cov-2.370638_pt1 | contig 19311 bp, 15 predicted proteins | sample MGYA00241623_ERZ501509 | MGnify/ENA primary metagenome ERZ501509 (study PRJEB25962, sample SAMEA2042571) | human gut metagenome | biome: human gut; feature: human-associated habitat; material: faeces... | reverse complement strand
CCCCCAGACATATCCGGTATGAGGACAGCTTTAACTGGCTCGCGGATGCGGGGGTTGCATTGCCGTGCTATAACGTAACTGAGCCGCAGGCTCCATTGCAGCTAAGTGAGAAACGGAATCTGTTCAAACTATATATGAATGATGTGGGACTGCTTTGTGCTTCCTGCATGGAAAATATTCAGTTTGATCTTTTGATGGGAAATGTCGAAATTAATATGGGGAGTACTCTGGAAAATGCTTTTGCACAAAACCTGAAGTCAAATGGATTTGAGCTTCATTATTATGATTCCAAGAAAATTGGAGAACTGGATTTTGTTTTACAGAAAGGGCTGCATACGGAGCTTGTGGAGATAAAGTCTGGAAATAATTATAAAAAGCATCTGGCAATGGATCATGCAATGAAGGTGGAACAGTGGGAGTTCGAGCAAAGCATTGTTTTCTCAAAATCAAATGTTGAAAAAGAGGCAGATGTTTTGTATCTGCCGTGGTATATGATTCTTTTCTTCATGCAGGAAAAAGAGCCGGAAAAACTGATTTATGAGATTGATCTGAGCGGACTGTAATAAGTGATAGGAAATGAAAAAACGATAGAATCTGCAAAAGAGGCGGATGCAAGAAAAGAGAATTATGTGTATTATGTGAGATAAACATTGCGAGTAAATATACAGAAAATAAAACCGGGACTGTCGCAGGACAGTCCCAGTTTTGTAAAAAGCATTATGCTTCTGCATTTTCTTTTTTCTTAGCCAGATATTCTCTGATCGTAAATACTTCCCAGATTGCTAATAAAATAACAATGATGGAGTCAACAGCAATAAATTTGTAAACCCATACAGGTAATCCGGTATGTACATCAACAGCATCAGAATTTGAAAGGGCATAAAGAATATGATGTGCGGCATTTCTGAGTGCGATAACTGTGCCTGCAGATTCATCTGCCCAGTAATCATCTCCGTAGCTCATGCAAAGCATTTTGTCAGTTCCGGCACGGACAGCTTCATTCTGATTTTCATAATATTCACTTACTGCATCAAGCGAATCTGTACCAATAATTCCTTTGAATCCCCATTCTCCACGGACAATCGTATTCTGGACATCTGCATTTGAACCGATCCATCTGCTTCCGATTGAATTTTTAGAGTTCATAATACCGTTTGCATCAGCTTCTTTGATTGCCATTTCAAAAGGTTTCAGATAAATCTCACGGATTGCCTGTTCGGTACTCCATGTACAGATGCCTCTTGCACGATCTGTTTCTGAATCATTAAGGACAAAGTGTTTCATATAAGGAATAATGCCAAGTTTTCTTACAGCTGCAATCTCTGCAACGGCAACACAGCCGGAGAGATAACCATCTTCTGAATAATATTCAAAGTTTCTTCCGGAAAATGCATTTCGATGAATATTCATACCAGGACCATACCATCCGGTGAAGCCAAAGTCACATAATTCATTTCCAATACATGTTCCGAATCTGCCAGCGAGCTCTTTGCTCCAGGTACTTGCAACCATGATCGGTGCAGGAAAAGCAGTACCGAATTTTCCGGTAAAGAAGCTGTTGACAGCAGTTGGACCATCCGTTTCATAGATATATGGAAGATTAATACTGCTTGTGGCAACAACATGGAAAGTACCATTTCCTGCAAGTTCTTTTAGTTCATCAATTGTGAGCTGGTCTAATAAAGAATCCCATTTTTCATCGTCATAATCGACACCTGCCATATCCTGGAACTTCAGACCATTGTTTGCTCCAGTGGTTGGCATCTGTGCATCCGCATCGTCATATTTTGAGGCATCAAATGTAACAACAGAGGCATAATTTTCTTTTGCTTCCTCTGGCATGGTAAAATCAGTTGGACCGGCAATTGACTCCTCATAATTGGCAAAATGACCTGCACGGCTGAGATATGTCACATTACCTTTGGCATAATCCAGATGATTGGTAGCAGTCTGATCATCAGAAGAACGCTTTCCTTCATGTGCATCATCATAAATTCGGTCAGTATCAACAGTTGCTATATAAGTATCTAAAACATGGTGTGAATCTGAACAGAGGTTGATCTGATAATCACCGGCTTCTAATACATATGCACCATCGGCAGATTTAATTTTGTCGGAATCATAAGAAGCCATATCTTCATATGCGATTTCAAATGTAACTGCTTCGGATTCTCCTGGCTCGAGAAGTTCTGTTTTTTCGTATCCGATCAGATTAGCGGTTGCTTTTTCAATACCGCCGTCTGTATATGGAGGATTGAAATAAATCTGTGGAACATATTTACCAGCCACATCACCGGTATTTTTTACATTGACAGTCAAAGTAATCTTCTGACCGTCATCCTGTGTATCTGCAATTTCTGCATCAAAGCTGGTATAACTTAAGCCATATCCGAATGGATATTGTACGACTTCATCATAATCGATCAGACCTTCTGCTGCTGCTGTCTCGTAAAATTTGTAACCTACATAAATTCCTTCGTTATAATTTACAAATGGAACGATATTGTCAGCACTGCCAGTTACATCTTCGTAGTCAGTGTAATGGAAGCTTCCAGAATTGTTAATGGTTGGAATTGCATGAAGATCATATACAAAAGTATCAACCAGATGACCGGATGGATTTACTTCACCACTTAAAATCTTTCCGAGTGAACGGAATCCTACCTGTCCAGGGCTAGGGCAGTAGATGGCACCTTTGATATTGTCATACTGGTCAAGCCATCCTAATTCCATTGGCTGTGCAGAGTTAATCACAACGATAACATCTTTAAAATCTTTTGTAACTTCATCAAGCATTGCAATTTCACGGTTTGATAATTCGAGGTAACTCTTTTCGGCATCGAGGTCATCTTCCTGTGTGGAAAAAGTAACATGTTCTCCGTTTTCACCGATTGTGAAATTATTATCATCAGAAAGATTCATTGCAAGATCAGAACCTTCACCACTGGAACGTCCGATAACAACAAGTGCCGTGTCAGAGAACGCTTTGGCATTTTCAAAAATATTGGCATTCTGATATTCTTCCATTGCTGGTTCCGGAATGGTAAAATCAACACCAAAGAAGCTGATGGAAGGTCTTTCTGAACGGAAATTGGTGTAGAAGTTTTCTAATTCTGTATTTGTTTCAAATCCGGCTTCGTGAAGTCCGTTTAACAGGGAAGCGGCCTTTGAAGAATCAGAGGAACCGGAACCTGCACCACCATATACCGGTGCGACAGAGGACCAGCCGAATACGTTCAGTTTTGTGCCACTTGCGAGGGGTAACGCATTTCCTTCATTTTTCAGTAACGTGATTCCCTCATCTGCGATTGCCTCAGCAGCTTCCAGAGACTCGTTAATGTGTTCCTCCGAAATTGCGGTAGTCCCGCTTAAGACAGTACTGAGATTGGAGTACTGTGGTCCAAAACAAACAGTGTTTACAGTGATCACGACAGCTAATACCATAGCTACGATACCCTGTACTTTTAATAAATCTTTTAAGTTTTCATCTTTCTTCCGGAGTCCTATGATAAGGATAACAATTCCGGCAATGAGAATGACTGCCCCGATGATCAGCTGCAGCTTCATCTGCGCAATCGCACTTATAATATCAGCAGTCTGTACTTTTACAGCACCGCCAAACATAAGCTGGTAAAGCTTCACTCCTGCGATACCAAGCAGAACGATTGCGACGATTGCTATGATACATGGTATCAGTTTTTTCTTTTTCATAAAATGTCTCCCTTCTTTTTGTACATTATGAAACCAGTTCGGTTATGATTAATGTACCACTGAGAAAAGAAAACATTTTCCAGATTACGTAACTGGTAAAAATTGTTCCTATCTTGCAAAAACGGCTGTCAGTATAAACATATTATCATTTTTTCTTAACGACAGACTGCCATTATATGTTTCTACAATTTTCCGGATACTGCCGATTCCGTAGCCATGATAATTTTTATCCGATTTTGTAGTAGACAGATTGCCATCTTCCGGGACTGAGGTCTCTTCCAGACAGGTGTTTTCAATCTGGAGGATGATGAGATCTTCTTTGGCGTAGACACGCATACTGATTACCCGTTTTTCTTCTTCCTTGATTTTGCGGACGGCTTCAATTGCATTATCAAGTGCATTTCCAAGCATGACATACAGATCCATCGGATTCATAAATCCAAGCTTTTTGCCATCCACAATCGCAGAAAAGGAGATATGGTATCTGCGGCAGACCATACTTTTTTCCATAAGAGCGGTGTTTAAAATTTCATTATCAGTCTGAAAAGAATCGTCATAAAAATTTACAGCGTTTGTGATCTCATCAATTGCCATTTTTTTATTCGCACTCAGTTCTTCTGATTTCAGTGCCTGAATCTGGTATTTCAGATCATGACACTTATGATTAATGACATCGATATTTGAGATAGACTGTTCAAACTGTCTCCTGCGTTCTGAAAAAATTCTTTCCTGCACGGTCATTTCGACTTCCAGATTTACCACTTTCTTCTGCCAGTATTGTACCCAGAGGACAAGTGCACATGCAATCATTTCATAGACCTGACAGATCAGGATCTGCCGTGGGTCGGAATTGATTGCTTTTTCAATGAGAGATAAAACAAGAGCAATTGGAATTACTAAGATAAAAGCTTCTGCTGAATTACTGAAATTTATGATATATTCGCCGTCCTTTGGAAGATCCTTTGTAAATAGCAGGTATAGGGAACCATAAGAAATAATGTAAACAATCAAATATAGCAGCAGATTACTGCGGTTTATCCAAAGACCAGCCGGCGCGTTACCGGATAATACGACCGACATTAAAATATAAAAACAGGAGGCGAAATGCTGCATTGCATACCCAATCATACAACAGTACATGGAGTCCTTTAATGTAATGTTATAAATCCAGAATAAAAGCAATCCGCTGAGGAGTGTAGTGCTTAAAAATGCGATAGATCCTTTGATAAGCATATTTCCCGGAATCAAACGGTTCACAGCTGCCATAAATACGCATGCGAAAAAGAAGGAGAGAACCATCCGAAGTCCCCAATAAGAACGCTTGTTAATTCTTACCGCACAGATATATGATGCAAGTAATAATTCTATGGGAAAAATAATGGAATTTAAAATATTTGTGATCATTATAATGCCTCCGAGTAAAATATTGACAGCTGGTTCATAAATTCTTTCTTTTTGGCACGGCTGATTTTTAAGGAATGTCCTTCTACAATGACGGTATCATCTTTTAAACCTGTGACATGACGCAGGTTGACAAGGTAACAGCTGTTGCATCGGACAAAATAGTCGTCACTCAAATTTTGCTCTACCATTTTTAAGGTGCCTGTAATGCGTGAGATGCCAGAATAGGTATAATATTCTATAGTATGTGAATGAACTTCTACATAAAGGATATCTTTTGTTGGAATCCGGCGATCTTCTCCATCAAAAGGAAGAAGCAGGCTGTTACCGCTTGTTTCCCGGATCATTCGGATCGCTCTCCTTAATTTGACTGAGAAAGGATAGTAGGCAATTGGCTTTATTACGTAATCAAGCGCATTCACCTCATATCCGTGGATAGCATATTGAGCCATATTGGTAATAAATATGATGATTATATAGTCATCCACTTTCCGGGCATCCCGTGCTACCGATATGCCGTCCATAACAGGCATTTCAATATCCAGCAGAAGAATGTCAAAATCAGAGTGAAACTTCTCTAAAAATTCTACTCCGTTTTGAAACCATACGACTTCAATCTCTTCGGAATTTTCTCCGGCGTATTTCTGAATATATTCTTTTAGAATATGGTAGTATTTTTCTTCATCTTCGACGATTGCTATACGTGTCATGCTTACCTCTGAAATCTATGTATTATATAATGTGAAAGTTTGTCACTGATTATTATATATAAATTTTATGCTGCTGTATAGGAAAAGTGATGACTTGGGCATTATCTATTTAAGGTGGATATTTAATAAATTTTTACTCAGTTGAAACTGACTCGGTTGTAACCGAATAAAAATTGACATTCCGAAAAATAATAATTATACTCATTTTATAATTGATGACAATAGAATGTTTGTAGAGCGAGCATTCTATTGTTGGAGAACTTTAGGATAGCAAAATTTCTGATGCAGGAAAGACAGGGTATCATGATTATGAAATTTTATGGCAGGGAAACAGAAAGAAAAAAATTAAATTCCATGTTTCAAACAGATGGTCAGATGATCTCTCTGATCTATGGACGAAGAAGGATCGGAAAAAGTGAATTGATCCGGCAGGTGCTCAAAGAAACAGAATTAAAAAGTATTTACTATGAGTGCAAGCAGACAACGGAACAGAATAATGTAGACAGTCTTTCTGAACTGGTAGGAGAAACATTCGATTTTCCGAAGCCTGCATTTGCCGATATGGAGAGCCTGCTTCGGTTCTTATTTCGGACATCGGAAAAAAAGCCACTTATTCTTGTTTTGGATGAATACCCGTATCTGCGTGAAAATGCAAAAGGACTGGACAGTGTGCTGCAGTCTGTGATCGATGAATACCGTGACCGTTCTAATATGAAGCTTATTATCTGTGGTTCCTATGTAGATACGATGAAAGAACTTCTGGCAAAACAGAATCCACTCTATGGCAGGATTGACCTTACACTGAATCTGAAACCGATGGATTACTATGAGTCGGCACTGTTTTATCCTGCTTTTTCGGATGAGGATAAAGTGAGGATTTACAGTGTGTTCGGCGGAATACCTTATTATAACCGGCTGATCGATGGAAAGAAAAGTGTAAGAGAGAACATCATAGAGCTGATCGCATCACCGGGGGCGCGTCTGGAAAACGAAGTGTCAATGTATTTAAGCTCGGAGATATCGAAAATCACAAATGCCAATGAAGTGTTTGAAGCACTGGCAAAAGGTTTTTCCAGATACAAGGACATTCTTGATCAGTCACATGTTTCGAGCGGTCCTGCGCTTGTGGATGTGCTTGACAAATTGATACGTATGGATGTTGTGGACAAAATTACACCGATCAATGATGAAAATAATCGGAAAAAATCGGGATATTTTATTTCGGATAACCTGTCATTGTTTTACTATAAATATATTTTCAGAAATTCATCCCGCATGAATATCATGGATTCAGATATTTTTTATGACCGTTATATTGCAGAAGATTTTGAAACAAAATATGTCCCAAAAGTTTTTGAGGATGTGTGCAGGCAGTACCTCATCAGAAGAAACCGTAAGGGATTGATGGATGAAATTTTTGAAAAAATAGGAAAATATTATTATGATGATCCGGTAGCAAAAAAGAACGGAGAATTTGATATTGTAACGCAGGATGACAAAGGCTATATTTTCTATGAAGCAAAATTCCGCAAAGAACCTGTGACAGAACAGATGATCCGGGAAGAGATCTGCCAGGTGGAACAGACCGGGTTAGAGTGTTACAAATATGGCTTTTTTTCAAGGTCAGGATTTGCATGTGAAGGAGCAGACAACTGTAAACTGATAGAGCTGAGAGAATTATATAAATAAAATTAAACAATTCTTAACAGGAAACTGCCAGATCTAGCGATAAGACCATACCAGTACGATCGTCTCCCGGTTTGTGAAAAAACTTTCTTCTATATTGGGAAATATGAATAAAAAACAAATATGATTTTTGTGTAGTATTTGAAAAGTTTGCAGATTTTAATGAAAGAACTTTCAAAAAAGAGTATAATGATTGAAAATCACTTTCAATGAGGTTATGTTATGGGCATGGAAAAATATGCAAAAACGATCATACCGACGATCGAGGCAAACTATGAGAGATACACAGAAACAGAAAGACATATTGCAGACTATTTTTTGAAAAATGATGCAATCGGGGATCTGTCCGCAGAATTTATTTCCACAGAACTTGCAGTTTCTCCTGCGTCGCTGTCAAGATTTGCCAAGAAAAGCGGATATCAGGGTTACCGGGAATTTGTGTATGAATACCGTAATTCTTATGTGGAGAAAACCACAGTGGAACAGGAAGAGTCGCGGCTGGTCTTAGACACGTATCAGAGCCTGTTGAATAAAGTATACAATCTGTTGGACGAGGCACAGATCAAACGGATCGTGGAAAAACTCAGGATGGCAAAACGTGTTTATGTTTGCGGAAGAGGAAGTTCCGGGCTTGCAGCAGAGGAGATGGCAACGAGATTCCGCTGGATCGGGATCGACATGGTTGCACTCCGGGATAACGAAAACATAAAAATGCAGTCGGTGTTTCTGAATCCACAGAACCTCGTTATCGGGTTGAGCTTAAGCGGCACGAAATCAGAAGTCTTATACATGCTTGCGCGTGGATGCCGGCAGGGAGCAGACACCATACTGATCACGGAAAAAAACAGAAAGTCATACGAAGACTTTTGCAGGGAAGTGATGCTGGTGCCTTCCTTACAACATTTAAACCACGGCAATCTGATCTCGCCACAGTTTCCGCTTCTCATGATGATCGACATTATTTATGCGGCTTATGTAAACCATGACCGTGTGCATATTGAAAAAATCCAGAAAGAAGTCCAGCGCACCTTAAGAGGCAGCGAGGATAAATGATGAAAGATAGGAGAGATGTCAAAATGAAAATTATCAGAACAAAGGATTACCAGGATATGAGCAGAAAGGCAGCCAACATTATTTCTGCACAGATGATCTTAAAGGGTGACAGCGTACTTGGACTTTCAACAGGTTCTACTCCAATCGGTATTTATGATCAGTTAGTAGACTGGTACAAAAAAGGAGACCTTGATTTCTCTAAAATCACAACTGTAAATCTGGACGAGTATAAAGGACTTCCGAAAGAGAACGACCAGAGTTACTGGTATTTTATGAATAAAAATTTATTTTCAAGAGTCAATATCAGACCGGATTACCACTTCCTTCCGGATGGAACGAATCTTGACAGTGACAATGAGTGCGAGAGATACGAAAAACTGATCGATTCTCTTGGTGGAATTGATCTTCAGTTATTAGGACTGGGACGTAATGGACATATCGGTTTCAACGAGCCATGTGATTCCTTCCCACAGGATGTTCATGTTGTTGACCTGACAGAGAGTACCATCGAAGCTAACAAACGTTTCTTCGCAAGTGCAGATGACGTTCCAAAACAGGCGTACACGATGGGCGTTGGAACTATCCTTCGCGCAAAAGCAATCCTGCTCGTAGTCAGCGGAAAAGATAAAGCGGAAGCATTAAATGCAGTCGTAAACGGACCGATCACACCGCAGGTTCCTGGCTCTGTTTTAAGACTCCATCCTAATGTGATCATTGTTGCAGATGAAGATGCTTTATCTGAGATGGAATAAAATGCTATAAGAGGATTTTTTACAAGTCCAGTTTTGTATGTAATAAAAAAGAAAAATCGTACAGACGAAATATGATGTTCCTGTTCGAAAGAACCACAAAGGAAATCATATTTTGTCTGCACGATTTTTCTTTTATTTGCGTTTTACAAAAACTTTGCCACCATGGCAACACTGGTTTTATCGCGGGCGATTTTGGCAAGCTCGCGGTTGTCGAGCAGATAACGCATGATAAGCGATTCGGCAACGAATAACTCACTGACCTTGACCGGGATACTGCCGCCATCCAATGGTGTTTCCAGGGCACCGCACAGGAGGACAACATCTGCAAGTGCTGTGCCGGGTGCGTCCGGATAGTGCGTGATGAGGATGATCTTCGCACCGGTCTTTTTGGCAACGGATAAAGTGTCCATCATGTCGTGCGTGGAGCCGGAGTAGGAAACAAATAAAATGACATCACCTGGACCCATGAGGCTTGCGGCGATCAATTGCGTGTGGCTGTCACCACAGTTGCGGAATTTATTGGAGATCGTGGCGAAGCGCACCCAGATATCATTTGCCAGAACCCGGCTGCCACCCTGACCGAGACAGTAAACGGAGGTTGCGCGCTGCAAGAGAAGGGCAGCCTCGTCAATTGCGTCAAAGTCAAGAACACTCATAGTGTTACTGATCGCAGCCTGAAAAGAAGCACATACGTTGTCACATAATGAAGATGTCGGCATGGATGGATCTAAAGAATAGGAAGAAAACGGTGTCGGCGTCACATTTGCCTGTGCAAGTGAAATCTTCATTTCATTATAACCTTCAAATCCGAGTTGTTTACAGAAACGGTAAATTGTGGCTTCTGCCATATTGCAAGCTTTGGCAAGTGAGGAAATCGATAAAAACTGCGCTTCCTCGGCATGCTTTGTCAGGTAATCTGCGATGATCGTACCTGATTTGGTGAGTGAATCCTGCTTTTCCGCAAGCAGATCCCAGAAATTCTTATTAATCATAATTTAATCCCCTGTAAAATGAAGCAAGTGTTACTGTTCACACTATGTTTTACTGCGTAAGCAGGCGTTTACAGAAACACATTAATATTTACTATATAAAAGTATATGTCAAAATGAAATACACTGCAAGATAAAATCATAAAAATGAAAAATATTTTCACACAAAAACAAAAGGAAAATGGATGAATATGCGGAATTGCAGGTATAAAATATACACTTAGCACTATTTAAAAACTGATATGCACGGATTTATGTGCAAATGTACTATATTTTCAAAATGAAATTAGTACAAAACGTATATGGACAAAATGAAAATATTTTTCTAAAATATAATTACTTCGAAAGATAGAATCTTTTAAGAAAAGGAGAAGAAGAATATGAAAAAGAAAGTTTTGGCTACCTTACTGGTGGGAGCAATGGCAGCAAGCTTATTAGCAGGCTGTGGAACAACAGTTGAGACAACAGGAAGCAGTGACACAACAACAGCTCCTGAAAAAACTCAGACAACAGAGACCGCAGAAGCAGGAGAGGCAGGCGGTTCTGATGTTTCGGCAGACATTACCTTATGGACATATCCAATCGGTGAATGGGGCAATGCAGAGACAGTTGATTCCTTGATTCAGGACTTTAACAAGGAGTATCCGGGAATCAATGTGACAGTGGAATATCTTGATTACACAAACGGTGATGATCAGGTAAATACAGCGATCGAAGGTGGACAGGCTCCAGACCTTATCATGGAAGGACCGGAACGTCTGGTTGCAAACTGGGGAGCAAAAGGATTGATGGTTGACTTATCCGATATCCTGGACGACACAGATAAATCTGAAATTTATGAATCTGTATTATCCGCATGTGTGAACAAAGAGGGAGCTACTTATGAATATCCGCTTTGTATGACAGCACATTGTATGGCAATCAACAAAACAGTATTTGAGGAAGCTGACGCTATGCAGTATGTAGACGCTGAGAACCATACATGGACAACAGATGATTTCTTCAAAGCAATGGATGCTGTTTATGCTCACACAGGTCAGACCGTAGGTGCTGTTTACTGTAGTGGTCAGGGTGGTGACCAGGGAACAAGAGCCCTCATCAACAACCTTTACGGTGGAACATTCACAGACGCAGATCACACAAAATATACAGCAGATTCTGCTGAGAACGTAAAAGCAATCCAGGCACTTGTTGATTCCAAAGCAATCGGATTTGATGCTTCTATCGCAGGTGGTGACGAGATCAACTTATTCCGTCAGGGTGTTTTAAATGTAGCATTCTGCTGGAACATTGCACAGCAGTTAAACGCTGACAACAACGATGCAGGACTTACAAACGATGGCGATGAGATCCTTTTCATGGCATTCCCATCTGAGAAAGCAACAGACACAAAACTTTGTGGCGGTATCTGGGGATTTGGTGTATTTGATAACAAAGATGCAAACAAGATCGAAGCATCCAAACTCTTTATTAAATACATGGCAGACAGTGCAGAAGGAACACCAGACGCAGTTCTTTCTTCTACATACTTCCCGGTACGTGATACTGTAGAAGGCAAAGATTTAACAGGTCTTTACGGTGATGTTCAGACAATGAGCGATTACAGTACATTAATGCAGTACCTTGGTGACTACTATCAGGTAACTCCAGGCTGGGCAGAAGCTCGTACAGCTTGGTGGAATATGCTTCAGCAGGTTGGAAGCGGCGCTGATGTCCAGACAGCAGTTGATGAGTTCGTTGGAACAGCAAACGCAGCAGCAGCTAACTAAGCAGTTCGTATAGCAACTAAATAAATGATAAGTGGAATCCCCTCCTCGCAGGAATACCGGAGGAGGGGATTTTTAGCCAAAAAGTTATGGAAAGGATGGTGTTTTCTTTGAAATCAGCAGTAAAACCATCAAAGCGCAGCCGTGTATTGGTAAGAAAAGAAACGACCGCTGCATATCTTTTTTTACTTCCTAGTTTGATTTTCTTTCTGGGATTTGTAATTTTTCCAATTGTATTATGTGTGTGGACCAGTTTTTTTGACTCAACAATGAACTCTGCGGATGTTTTTGTTGGACTTGCAAACTATAAAGAATTATTTCAGGATAAAGTTTTCCTTGGGGCGTTGAAGAACACTCTTATTATCGTAGTGGTTTCCGTTCCAATCACATGTGTTTTTTCCTTATGGGTATCTTCCGTGATCGTAGATCTGAAAGGATGGGCAACCTCCTTATTCAGAATTATATTTTATCTTCCGGTTGTAACTGGTTCCGTAGCAGTTACCGTTGTATGGAAGTGGATGTTTAACAATTACTATGGAATTTTCAATTACCTTGGTACAAAGACAGGGCTCATCGACCAGAACATCAACTGGCTGGGTGATGAGCGTTATGCACTTGCATGTATCATACTGATTTTGCTTACAACTTCCGTTGGCCAGCCAATCGTACTTTATGTATCTGCACTTGGTAATGTGGATGCATCCTTGGTGGAAGCGGCAAATGTAGATGGAGCTACAAGCCTTCAGGCTTTCTGGAAGATCAAGTGGCCACAGATTATGCCGACCACATTATATATTGTTGTTATTACAACAATCAACAGTTTCCAGTGTTTTGCACTGATCCAGCTGCTGACATCCGGTGGACCAAACCACAGTACAGACACGATCATGTATTACATTTATTATTCTGCATTTAAACTGTACCGTTACGGATACGGCGATGCAATGGGCGTTGTCCTTGCAATTATGATCGCAATCCTGTCCGCAATCCAGTTTAAACTTGGAAATTCGAATGATTAGGAGGAGGGTTACAGATATGGAAAACAAAAATAGTACAAAACATCCTTCTGCATACAAGATCATCAGCATTGTTGTAATTGTGATATTGGCAATATTATTTACCTTCCCATTATATTGGATTATCACAGGTTCCTTTAAGACAAACGCAGCGATCAACTCCACAACACCGATCTGGTGGCCAAAAGAGTGGACACTGGCGAACTATCAGAAGTTATTCAGCCGTCAGACCGCACCGCTGTTCCAGTTTAATATTCCATTTAGCAGCCTGATCACAGGAAGCAGGGATTTGAAACTGACACTGACAGGACCGACGGTACCGGCTGCAGTCCGCTGGCTGATCAATACCGTATTCATGGCGATCATGTCCATGATCCTTACCTGTATCACAGCATCCATGGCAGGATATGCGCTTGCAAAGAAGAGATTTGTGGGACGACAGTTACTTTTCACATTGATCGTATGCGCAATGGCATTACCAAAACAGGTTATTTTGATCCCATTACTTCGTGAGATGTCAAGCCTGAATTTATATAATACGATCTGGGCGGTTATCTTCCCAATCGTAGGATGGCCATTTGGTGTGTTCCTGATGAAACAGTTCTCGGAGGGTGTGCCTTCTGAAATGCTGGAGGCAGCGCAGATCGATGGAGCGAGTGAGGCAAAGACATTTTTACAGATTGTAGTACCGATGATCAAACCGGGTATCGGAGCACTGGCGATTTTTACATTCATCAACAGCTGGAATGATTACTTCATGCAGTTGATCATGTTATCAAGCACAAGCAACCTGACGATCTCCCTTGGTATTGCCAAGTTACAGGCTGAAAATGCCACAGATTTCGGTCTGATCATGGCTGGTGCGGCACTTGCAGCCCTGCCGATCATCATCGTGTTCCTGTTATTCCAGAAATACTTTACAAAAGGAATTACAATGGGAGCTGTAAAAGGCTGACAAACTATCCTTCTTGTTTAAGAAGGGCGGTATAAAAAATAGGACAAAAATCTAACAGAGGAGTGAAGATAAAATGAAAGATATTACAAAATATCAGGGAGTCATTCCAGCATTTTATGCCTGCTATGACGAAAAAGGAGAAATTTCAACAGAAGGTGTCAAAGCATTGACACGCCACCTGATCTCAAAAGGAGTAAAGGGTGTATACGTTGGCGGTTCATCTGGTGAATGTATTTACCAGCATGTGGACGAGCGTAAAAAAGTGTTGGAAGCAGTTATGGAAGAAGCAAAAGGAAAACTGACCGTCATTGTACATGTAGGATGCAACAATACCGCAGATAGTGTGGAACTTGCGGCACATGCACAGAGCGTTGGAGCAGATGCGATCGCTTCGATTCCACCAATTTATTTCCATTTACCGGAGTATGCAATCGCAGAATACTGGAATGCAATGAGCGCAGCAGCACCGGATCTTGATTTTGTTATTTACAACATTCCACAGCTCGCAGGAACGGCATTATCCATGAACCTTTTAAAAGAAATGTTGAAGAATCCGAATGTGATCGCAGTGAAGAACTCTTCCATGCCGACGCAGGATATCCAGATGTTTAAGGCAGAAGGTATCAAAGAACGTGGCGAGAATGGATTTGTTGTATTCAACGGACCGGACGAACAGTTCGTATCCGGACGTGCGATCGGTGCAGACGGAGGAATCGGTGGAACATATGCAGTTATGCCGGAATTATTTGTAAAAATGGATCAGCTCATCCGCGAAAATAACATCGCAGAGGCAATGAAGATCCAGTACAAAGCAGATGCGATCATCTACAAGATGTGCGAGGCAAAAGGAAATCTTTACGCAGTCATGAAAGAGATTTTACACAGAATGTATGGCTTAGAACTTGGAAGCGTCAGATTGCCGCTTGCACCTTTAGCACCGGAAGATGAGGCTGTTGTTGTTGAGGCTCAGAAGATGATCGAGGCAGCGATCAAAGAATTATAATAAGAGAAATACATACAGAAATATGCCGGGGTGTACGCACTGCTTCGGCTTATTTCTGTATCTGCAGAAAAAATGATGCAGCTGCCAATGTACGGATTTAAAATTAAGAATAAGATTTACAGGACAATTTCGGGAGGAGATACAAAATGGTTACAGACAGCTTACAGAATCTGGAGCAGTATCGTGGTTTACATAAAAATATGGATACCGTCATTGATTTTTTGAAAAAATGTGATCTGACTGCACTTCCAGACGGAAAAACGGTGATTGACGGAGAACGGGTTTTTGTCAATGTCATGGAGGCAGACCTTCGGGAGGCAGAAGGTGCGGAGTATGAATATCATAAACGTTATGCAGATCTGCAGATCGATATCAGTGGAAGTGAATACTGGGAGTGGACAGACAAGGCAGAATTTACAGATACATTTCAGGAAGCTTCGGACTGCGGACTTGCAGCAGGCAGAAGCAGATGTGGCGGAACGCTGGGGGACGGAAGCTTTGCTTTATTCCTGCCGGAAGAATTTCACAAACCAAGCTGCAAAAACGGATCACACACACATGTGAGAAAAGCAGTTATTAAAATTGAGATGTAATTGCAGGAGGAAAATAAAATGGATAAACAGGCATTATTTGATCAGATAAAAGGCGGATTGATTGTTTCCTGCCAGGCATTGGAGCATGAGCCTTTGTATACAAAAGAGGGCGGCATCATGCCTTTGATGGCAAAGGCTGCAGCACAGTCCGGAGCAGTCGGAATCCGTGCAAACACAGTACGTGACATCACACAGATCAAGGAAGCAGTAGACCTTCCGGTTATCGGTATCATTAAAAAAGACTATGAGGGAACACCGATGTACATCACGGTTACCATGAAAGAAGTGGATGAGCTGGTGGCATGCGGTGTGGATATCCTTGCGGTACAGGGAACAAGCGCATTAAGACCGGATGGAAGCACGGCAGCACAGTTTATCGAGGCAATCAAGGCAAAATATCCGGAGCAGCTTGTGATGGCAGACTGTGCAACCATCGAGGAAGGAATCGCATGTGCCAATGCCGGAGCCGATTTTGTCGGCACGACCATGCGTGGATATACACCGGAGACACAGGGCTGTGATGACATCGATTTTGATTTCATCCATGAACTTTCCGAAAAATGCCCGGCAAAGATCATCGCAGAGGGACATATCCACTATCCGGAGCAGGCAAAGAAGGCACTGGAGGCAGGAGCTTTTGCACTGGTAGTCGGCGGTGCGATCACAAGACCGGCGGAGATCACGGCAAGATTCGTGGCAGCGATCGAAAAATAAAAAAGGAGAAATTATGAGAATTGTGGCTGTGGATATCGGGGGAACAATGATCAAGTCCGGTCTCTGGAACGGAGAGACATTCGTGGAGCTGCGTGAGACAGAGACGTGCGCATCGGAAGGTGGAGCGGCGCTGATGGAGCGTGTCAAAGGACTGATCCATTCCTATCACGATTTTGAAGCGATCGGGATCAGCACTGCCGGGGAAGTGAATACGGAAGATGGAAGCATTTTTTATGCGAACAGCAATATTCCGGGATACACAGGCATGCCGGTAAAGCAGATCATGGAAGAGGAATTTTGTGTGCCTGCCGCAGTGGAGAATGACGTCAATGCGGCGGCTCTTGGCGAACTCCGTTCAGGAGCAGGCACTGGATGCGATGATTTTTTATGTCTGACCTATGGAACAGGTGTCGGCGGAAGCATTGTGATGAACGGAAACGTTTACCCGGGGGCTTCTTTTTCTGCCGGAAGCTTTGGCGGAATGGTGATCCATCCGGAAGAAAAGGCGGGAACGGACAGTCTGGAGGGCTGTTATGAGCGGTGCGCTTCCACGACCGGACTGGTCAGACGTGTAAAAAAAGTCGATGGATCTCTGGATAACGGCAAAAAAATATTTGCGGCAAAGGACAGACCGGAGATCAAAGAGCAGATTGATGCGTGGATCGACGATATCTGCACAGGTCTTGTAACGCTATGCTGTATTTTCAATCCATTCAGGATCATTCTTGGAGGAGGCATCATGGCGCAGGAGTATGTGCTTTCGGAGGTAAACCGGAAGGTGAAAGCGCAGATCGCACCGGGACTTAGAATCGTGGAGATCGTTCCTGCAAAGCTTGCAAACACGGCGGGCATGATGGGATCGGTCAGTCTTGCGGAAAAGTTACTTGCGCAGTAAGATGATCGTGTACAATATATATTTGTTTGGAAAAAGATTTTTTAGATGACAGCACAGGGAGGATGAGACAATGGATCAGAAAAATATATTATGTTTTGGAGATTCCAACACTCATGGATATAATTCCAAAACCGGAGGACGTTTCACAGTAGAGGAACGCTGGACAAAACTTTTACAGAGAAAGTTAGGCGATGATTACTATGTGATCGAGGAGGGCTTAAGTGGACGGACCACGTCTTTTGAAGATCCTGTTTTTGAAGGATTGAGCGGATTGAATGCGATTTACCCGTGCATGATGACACATGAGCCTCTCGACCTTGTGATTATTATGCTTGGCACCAATGATACAAAAGACCGTTTTAATGCAAACGGATTTATCATCGGAAAAGGTCTGGAGCGCCTGACACAGAAAGCGATCGACACGCATGCTGCATGGCGTAATAAACCGAATATTCTTCTGGTAGCCCCGCCGCCAATCCATCCGGATTATGCAAAAACGGCTGTTGCAGGAGAGATGGGTGACAAATGCGTGGAGCGTTCCAGAGCACTTGCCAAAGAATTTAAGGATGTTGCAGACCGGTTAGGATGTCATTTTATAGATGCCGGTTCCATACCGGGCATTGAGATGTATCCTTATGACTGGATGCACTTAAGCCTTGACAGCCACAGGATCTTTGCGGAGTATCTGGCAGAGTATCTACCAACGATTATGTAAAAAAGAAACGTAACCAACCCTCGTCTGGATCAATATAGATGGTTCGGACGAGGGTTGGTTTTTTATTACAGGAGATGATCATGTGATTTTGGATGACAAAACAGACGTAGGATAATAATTGAAATTTCGGGAATAGATAAAACGGATAGAACATAAAATATATCGTAATGTCTTACACACAAGACATACATGATGTCATATTGTCTTATACACAGAAGATAAACAATATTAATATGTCTTGTACGCAAGACAAAAATAACATCATTCTGTCTTGTGTACAAGACGGAATGATGTTATAATTGTCTTGCCGACAGAAAGGAGGAGCATATGAACAGAGATTATCTGAAACAGATTATGACTGACCAGAAAGACACTTATCTAAGTAATCCTGCTATTGAAAGAAATTATCCATTGGAAGATCACGTGAATTATTGTTTTGTGGGGATCAGAAGAACCGGAAAATCGTACATGATGTATCAGCAGATCAGGCATTTGCAGGAGAATGGGATTCCTCTGAGCCAGATTGTTTATGTCAATTTTGAAGATGAAAGACTTCTGGAGATGTCAGCGGACGATTTGAATGTTATTTTAGAAATTGGATTGGAAATGGCGGGAGTAGACAACAGACCGTATCTTTTTCTGGATGAAATACAGAATATAAAGGGCTGGGAAAAGTTTGTGCGCCGCATTGCAGATATGAAATACCGGATCAATATTACCGGAAGTAACAGCAAGATGTTAAGCAGTGAGATTGCTTCGACACTTGGTGGAAGATTTATGATCGTAGATATATATCCGTATTCCTTTCCGGAGTATTTATTGGCACAGGGGAAGAATAAGAATTATCTGGATATCCTTAGTACAAAGGACAGAGCAGAAGTGCTTGGCATGTACGACCAGTATGTAAAATACGGTGCATTCCCGGAATTGGTTGGGATCAGAAATAAGAGGGAGTTCTTAAACAGTATTTACCAGACGATTTATCTTGGAGATATTATAACGAGAAATAAGATAACCAATGATTTTGCAGTGCGTTTGATTTTAAAGAAAATTGCAGAATCAATTACCAAGCCGTTGTCTTTTAACCGGCTTGGAAATATTTTAAAAAGTGCCGGGGCGGCAATTGGCAAGCAGACGGTTATTAATTATGTTGGCTATATGATGGAGTCTTATATGTTGTTTACCCTGCAGAATTATGCGGCGAAACTGATTCAAAAAGAGACTTCGCCAAAGTATTATTTTATGGATACCGGACTATTGGGACTTATGCTTATGGATTGCAGCTCTGCACAGTTGGAAAATTTGGTCGCAATAGAGCTGATCAGACGTTTCGGAAGAGAAAAGGTATTCTA
>ENA-OPEA01000576-OPEA01000576.1-human-gut-metagenome-genome-assembly--contig:-NODE-576-length-19491-cov-8.428175_pt1 | contig 19491 bp, 16 predicted proteins | sample MGYA00241623_ERZ501509 | MGnify/ENA primary metagenome ERZ501509 (study PRJEB25962, sample SAMEA2042571) | human gut metagenome | biome: human gut; feature: human-associated habitat; material: faeces... | reverse complement strand
CAAGGGTACGACCAGCGCATTCTGAATCTCAATGGCGGTGTGAGCTATGCCGCACGGCTGGCCGTATGCGAGGGACTGGGCATCGCCTCTACAGTGAGCTATAGCCACTCGCAGAGCGACGGATCGGCTTACTACTCGACCAATGAGGGGGAGCTGGCAGAGAGCAAGAGCAGGACGCACTACTTGACCTTTCACCCGAGGGCCACACTGGTCTTTGCGGGAGGCAATCAGCTCGCAGGTGGGATCTCTTATAGCTATGCGCTGGATGACAACGATGCGGGCGGCGTGAGCAGTGGCACGTTGCCACAGATCATTCATCGGCAGTTTGCGATTTCTGGCTTTGACCTATCGCCTTACCTAGAGTACAGCAAGATGCTGACCCAGCGTCTCTACCTACAGGCGGGCTTGCGCTACCAGACAACGGTGATGCACTACCGAGATCTACTCAATGCGCAGAACGACTACACTGTGCCAAATCGGGGGCTTTATCCTAACCTGCTCCTGCAGTATATGCTTAACCCCGCGAAAGCTTCGGGGATAGGCGTGGCATACCGACACTTCTTCTCGCTACCCAACTACGGTTACTATTCACCTGTGGCGACTTACCTGACGAAGAATCTCTACAGCATCGGTAATCAGCGCCTTAAGCAGGAGACCTTTGACGAGGCGGAGGTCAACTACTTCCTCAACCGTGACTGGCAGTTTACCTATCGGGTGCGCTACGGTCGCAACATCATTCAGATTATGACCTATAAGGACGAGACAGCTCCCGACCTTTACTATACGCAGCCGAGCAATGTGGGTAGTCGCTGGAGCCACTACGCATCGGGTACGTTCAATAAGAGCCTCTTCCCCTTCTGGCGAACGAACAACATCCTCTACCTGCGCTATGATCAAGAGCAAATGCCTGGGAGGTCGGTAGAGAGCTTCTCGGTGGGTGGCACCTCAACGCATCAATTTACCATCACCAAGATGGTTGGTCTGAGCGTAGCCTTCAGTGGCGAGACAGCTCGCCAGCAACTCGGCTACACGCTCGGCGGTCGCTATGGGCTGGACTTAGGTTGCTATGCTTCCCTGCTGCATGATCAGCTACAACTCAGTCTCTCGCTGAGTAATCTCCTCCACAGTCGGGATCGGATCACGATGAGGATGGGTGATACGACCGAGCAGCTTCGTATCGACCTCTCGCCACGTCGGCGACTGGCGCTGACTATCTCGTATGCCTTCTCGGCAGGTGATCGGGTTAAGCCCGTACGCACCGAAAGCGCGGCGACGCTCTCACTAGAAAAACCTGTCTTATAGATTAAGTTATCCTATGAACTCGTTTGTAAAACAACGAGATGCAATGAATTGTGGTCCAGCGTGCTTGGCTATGGTGTCCGAGCACTACGGACTGCATCCTGATCGAGACCAGTTGAGGCAGCTTTGCGACCTTAACAAGGAGGGGGTATCGCTTCTTGGTATTAGCAAAGCTGCCGAAGAAATCGGCTTCAAGACTGTCGGTGGTCGTCTCAGTTTTGAAACGCTTGCTAATGAAGCTCCTTTACCTTGTATCGTCCATTGGAATCAAAATCACTTTGTCGTTGTTTACAAGATCAAGAAGCATCGCAAGGGGCGCTTTACGGTTTATGTTGCAGATCCTGGCAAGGGACTGGTCACCTACACTAAGGAAGAGTTTTGCGAGCATTGGGTAAGCACCAAGACCAATGGAGAAGAAAAAGGTATCGCACTGCTTCTTGAACCCACGGAGCAGTTTTATGCTCAAAAGGATGCAAAAGCAGTTCCTACTCAAAATCGCTTGAAATTCCTTTGGAGCTATCTCAAGAAGTATAAACGCTTCTTCACTCAACTCATTCTCGGCCTTTTGCTTGGCTCGCTCCTGCAACTAGTTTTTCCCTTCCTTACCCAATCTATTGTGGATACAGGTATTGGAGGAAAAGATATAGGCTTTGTATGGTTAGTACTCTTAGCGGAGATGATGCTCCTCTTCAGCCGTACAGCTATCGACTTCATCCGCTCGAAGATACTCCTGCATATATCCACACGCATCAATATCTCGCTCATCTCGGACTTCTTCATCAAGCTGATGAAGCTCCCAATGAAGTTCTTTGACACTAAGTTGATGGGTGACCTCTTACAGCGTATCGAAGATCACCGACGTGTAGAGCAGTTTCTCACCTCAAGCAGTTTGAGCCTGCTCTTTTCATTCTTTACCTTCCTTGTTTTCGGCATTGTCTTAGCCGTATATAATCTTCCCATCTTCGCCGTCTTTCTTATCGGCACTGCATTGTATGCAGGCTGGATTATCCTCTTCCTCAAAAAGCGCAGACAATTAGACTACAAGTATTTTGAGCAGGCGGGGCGAAACCGCAACGTAACCTATCAGCTCATCGGCGGTATGCAGGAGATCAAGCTGCAGGGATGCGAGCAACGCAAGCGTTGGGAGTGGGAGGATGTGCAAGCCGACCTCTTCAAGGTCAATCTGCAATCCCTCAATCTGCAACAGATACAACAAGCAGGAAGCATCACCATCAACGAAGTAAAGAACATCTTGATTACTGTGCTTGCTGCCACAGCCGTCATTTATGGCAATATGACCCTCGGAATGATGCTAGCAGTACAGTATATCATCGGACAGCTCAATAGCCCTGTAGAGCAACTCATTCAGTTTATCTATTCTTGGCAGGATGTGAGCATCAGTTTGGATCGTATGAACGAAATCCACACCGAGACCAACGAAGAGAATACAGATCGGATTCGGAACAACTACACTGACGAGACAGCGGATGGGCATTCTATCCATATCAAAGATCTTTCATTCAAATACGACATGTACAGCCCCAAGGAAATACTTGCTGACATCAACCTCTCTATCCCTAACGGCAAGGTAACAGCTATTGTAGGTGCCAGTGGTAGTGGAAAGACCACACTTGTCAAGCTCTTGCTAGGCTTTTACGAGCCACTAAAAGGAAAGATTCAGTTAGGCGATGCCAACTTGAATGAATTTAACCTTGGTTGGTGGCGGAGCCAATGTGGAGCTGTGATGCAAGAAGGGTATCTCTTCTCCGATACCATCGCTAGGAATATTGCCATATCTGACGATGAACCCGACATTGAGCGCATCCGCTACGCTGCCCGTGTGGCGAATATAGCAGACTATATAGAAGCCCTGCCTTTGGCTTACAACACGATGATAGGACAAGACGGACAAGGCATCAGTCAAGGACAACGGCAACGCATATTGATTGCACGGGTAGTCTACAAGAACCCAATGTTCGTCTTCTTAGATGAGGCAACCAATGCACTCGATGCCAACAACGAGCGTGCCATCACCGATAACTTAAAGAGCTTCTACAAGGGTAAGACAGTAGTGGTAGTGGCTCATCGCCTCTCCACAGTCCGCAATGCCGATCAGATTGTAGTCCTAGATGAGGGGCAAATCGTAGAAGTTGGCAACCACGAAGAGCTGACTGCTAGAAGAGGCAAATACTTTGCACTCGTTAAGAACCAACTGGAATTAGGAAACTGATATGGAAGAGGAGAAGAAACAGGAGCAGAGCTTTGAGCTTCGTAGCGAAAAAGTACGGAGTATTGTAGGTCAAATACCTTCATCACTCATTCGTTATGGTATTACAGCTATAGGTGCTGTTCTAGTTTGTCTTTTTGTTGTCGCTTACTTCCTACCTTATAGGCAGGTATATACAGGGGTAGCAACTATCTATGAAGTTTCAGAGACAACGAGCGATAGTACAAAGATGATGCTACTACTTCAATTCGAACGTACGAGACCAACGCAAGCTACCCAACAAACTTTGTCACTAGAGGCGGGGCAATACCAAATAGAGGGAGAAATACTCAATCTATCCGCCGTGCGTGATACCTTAGCACGTCAAGAGGCTTTATGTCACTTCAAGACGATAGATATCAAGCCCCTAGAGAATCAAACCGTTGACTTTAGATTGATGCAAACCTCGGGCAATATGCTCCAAAAGTTACTGGGGGATATTGGCTTTTAGCATCCAAGTTACTCCTTAATCAGGTGAGAGAGTGTTGGGTCAGCTTTGATACGAGCAGTTTCAGAGTCTACGAGGGATAGCACCTCTTGCTTGACTTGGCGATAATTGGCTTCAATAGTCTCACGCAGACTGTCGGAGCCATTTTCGTTTGTGAAGTCCGCTATGATGGGGATAGGCTGATATGCTTTCGTTTCAGCAGAGACCTTGGCAATATCCACAACGATCTCAGCGTGGAAGATTTTCTGATCGATGCGTTCATCGAAATTGTCTGAGACAGCCCCAACGAACATACCTTGTGTAAGGTTACTAATCTTACTTGCAGGAATCAAGCTATCCATCTGCGTAGATATAGATGTGGACTTGTCGTTACGGTTGATGGTCATAGACTGCCGTTGCTGAAGCACCTTACCAAAACGCTCGGAAAGCGTCTTAGCCGTTTCTCCCACGACTTGTCCGCTAAAGACATTACCCACGGTGTTCTGGATTACCTTACTCTCCTTATCCCCATAATCGCGAGTCAGCTGAGAGAAGTCTTGAAAGCCTAGACACACAGCGACCTTGTTACTACGAGCCGTAGCAATCAGGTTATCAAGACCACGAAAATATATGGTAGGTAGCTCATCTATAATTACCGAGCTTTTAAGTTGATGCTTCTTATTGATAAGCTTCACAATGCGACTATTGTAGAGTCCGAGCGCAGCCGAATAGATGTTCTGTCGGTCGGGGTTGTTCCCTACTACCCCACATTGCCAGAGTCAACTAAAATCAGTATCTTTGAAAAGTCAAGACAACTCATTCTAGTATGACGACGAAAACGATGTCAACCGAAATCAGTTTCAGCAAAAAAATAAGTCAACCATTTTCAGGGAACGACAGTTGCACATTTCATGAATGTCGTGAAGGGAAAGGAGTTTGCTGGAAAACTATTCTTATGGCTTATGGTGTCAATAATTGGACATTTCCTGATCCTATGTATCCAAAAGCACCAGAACCACATAGAAAATATTGGCTAGAATAACACTATGAGATTGAGAACGCTTTTCGGATTGTTGGTAGCCACCTTACTGCCCGTCAGTGCATGGGCACAGCAAGGAGTGGTGGCGGGAAAAGTCTCGATAGAGGGCAAGCCGTTGGAGCTTGCCTCTGTCGCACTCTACTCTTCTCGAGGAGACTCGCTGATAGACGGGACTATCACCGACAAGGAGGGAGTCTATAGGATTAGTTGCCCAGATAGCGGGCTATACCGCTTGCAGGCATCCTACGTGTCCTTGACTCCCATCGATACGGTGATAAGGGTGTCAACCATAAGCGAGCAGCTACGGGTGGACTTTGCCTTTGTCGCAACCAGCAAAGTGCTCGATGAAGTCGTGGTACGGGGCAATAGAGCACCCGATCTGATAGGTCGCTCCAGCTATACCTTTACCACAGAGCAACGCAAGCAGGCACGACAAGTGCACGATCTGCTGCTTATGCTGCCGGCTGTCAAGGCGGACGTACGCACAGGCAACGTGGTCAGTGCCATGGGGGAGAGTACTCCTGTGATTATGCTCAATGGTGTACGCTCCAGCAATGACGAAATCAAGACGATCCCAACGAACAAGATCGTCCGAGTCGACTATTACGACCTAGCACCGCTACGGTACCACACCACCTCGGCAGTCATCGATGTCATCACCAAGCCACTGGATAACGGCCATACGGGAGGGATAGACCTCTCTGCGGCTCAGCTTGCGACCGATGCGAGTGGTTCGCTCTACTACAACTACAATCAAGGAGCCCATCGGGTAGGAGTCTACGCCAGAGGGTTCTATCGCAATACACGTAAAGGCAGAGAGACGACCGAGCGACTCTCCTACGATGCGGACAGGCATTATGACTTTGCCTATGATCGTAATGAGCGCTTCGGGGCATCGGCATACTCCGTACAGGGCCAATACAGCTATTCGCAGCCGGGCGTGCGGATCTTCCTGGTCTCTCTATCCGGTCTATACGACCTCTACGGTAGTAAGTCCGACTTTACAGTGGAGGCGTCTGAGGGCAACAGAGTGGGTGCAAGCAACAGTCACAGTGGGGCCTTTACTCCTGTATTGGATCTTTATTACGATCGTCGCTACAGCTCGGGTGCCAGACTTTACGCCAACGTGGTCGGCACGCTCAATCGAGTGTCTGAGCATCTGGACAATCAGGAGGGGGGCGTGTCTGGCGAAACCGTCTTGGAGGACCATCTGTCGGTGCACAATAACAAGGCATCCATGATTGCACAGGTGGAATACCTACAGCCCCTCAAGAACTTTGCCCTACGATATGGTCTCCACGGGATGTACTCCACCTCGGACTTTACGATCGATGGGCATAATGCACCACAGGTTCATGACAACCAGCGACAGTACCGTCAGCAGATCTATCTCTCGATGGAGGGGCAACTGGGACGCTTGGTCTACTACTTGCGTCCGATGGCTACGATGACTTATGCTTCCCCACACTATGAGTATCCGGAGCGTGAGGTGCATTGGTACTTTACTCCCACGGTCGTGATGATGTACCCCGTGGCAAAGGGTCAGCAGCTACGGTTGCAACTCTCTGCCTACAATAGTGTGCCAAACTTGGCACAGACCACCTCGGTGATGCGTAAGCTGCATGACCGCTTCTACTTCAGAAACAATCCCGACCTCAAGGGAAGCTATACCGGCAGTGCCTACCTGCGATACACGCTATCCTCGGACAAGGTCGAACTTGCCAACAGCCTCTATGGGCGCATCACGCACCTGCCGATGATTACCGAGTTTGTGCAGGATCATATAGACGGCACATCGGCTGTGGTGCAGCAGTTAAACAATGGAAAGGCTGAGTACTACGCATGGAACAAGGTGGAGCTGAGCTACAAGCCCCTTGGCAACGAGTTGATAGCCGTCCAACTCTTTGCGACACCTATGTATGACAGGTTCGAACTCTCACAGGGCGTAAGCCGTTCGCTCTGGTCACTAAGAGCGGGTCTTAACCTATCGTCAAGCTACAAGGGGCTTGCCGTACAGGCAGGCGTAGAGCTACCGCACAAGTCTCTCTCAAGCTACTTCGTGGACTACTCCGGGTGGTACTCGTCACTGGGTGCTGCCTATTACTACAAGCAGTGGGGATTCAGACTGAGTCTCGAGAATATGTTTGTCCCTGAGCGAGGCACTACGACAGATTTCTCACTGCCATACTACCAAGGCAAGACGACCTATACCATGCGTGACAACTACTGGAAGATAGCCCTCGGTGTGAGCTACTCCTTCTCCATCGGCAAGGAGTATCGTCTGTCTCGTGAATTAGAAAATGAAGACTCAGACTCAGGGCGTATGTAGTCTTTAGCTTCTGATCTTTGATTGAGGAATAGCACGAACAAGAATACTTTCAAAGGTTGTTAAGTTGATATCATTCCATACTTTAAAACGATTGGTTGAGACTGAATTATCTTATAGAGTATAATCAGAACGTCGGGGAAGTAATCTCTTATATGTATCACTATAAGCAACACGATGCGATGGACTGTGGTCCAGCGTGCTTGGCGATGGTCATCAAGCACGCCGGCCGTGATCCTGACATTGAGCAGATAAGGTCGGACTGTGCTTTAGGCAGAGAGGGAGTCTCACTACTCGGTATCAGCAAAGCGGCTGAGAAGCGGGGACTACATACTTTGGGAGGGCGGATCACCTTTGAGGCACTGGTTACGGAAGCCCCATTACCCTGCATCGCTCATTGGGGTCAGAACCACTTCGTCGTTGTCTACAAAGTAAAACGGCTACGCCACGGCAAGTGGCGTATCTATGTGGCAGACCCGGCGAAGGGGTTGATTACGTTCACCCAAGAGGAGTTCACTGAGCATTGGGTCAGCACGAAGACAAACGGAGAGGAAAAAGGCATAGTACTCCTATTAGAGCCTACAGCAGACTTTTACGCACAAGATCTTTCGTCCTACAAAGACTTGAGGCAAGATAGGCTCTCCTTCCTCTGGAGCTATCTCAAGAAGTACCGCAAGTACTTCGGACAGATCATCCTCGGGCTGCTCTTGGGGTCGCTCATTCAGCTACTCTTCCCTTTCCTTACACAAGCCATCGTAGATACCGGCATAGGAGGGAAGGACATTGGCTTTATTTGGCTGGTCTTGCTCGCACAGCTGATGCTCCTCTTCAGTAGCACTGCCATAAGCTTCATCCGAAGTAAACTTCTGCTGCACCACCCTCCCGAATCATCCTATTCCACCACTCGTCAGCCTTGGCTTGCTCGTGGTCGGTCAACCCATTCAATCGCTCGGTCAAGAGCGTCTGGGTGTGTCTATTCTCGAATCTAATCGTCAGTGCACGAGCGATCTTCTTTGCTTGTAGAGCGTCCAGAGAAGGCTCGAAGCCAACATTGAGTAGGATAAGCGAATGGACATTTCCTCGCACGTCACGATAGGACTCCTTCAAGCGATAATAAGGAGCCTCCTTGCCGATTGCAACGTTGAATCTGGTTTGAACATTAGCGTGCATAGCGCAAAGTAACGACAAATATTTCACCCAAAAGTGTCCTACAAATCAGAATCCGCCTAGCTCGCCCAAGAACCTTCTTTGACACTCAACCAGTTACGACATCCCTCCCCCTCCAATATTGAGGCAAAACTCCCCGAAAATCATTTTTGCCGTGAAACTTGGATGAATGAGGACAAGAAGTTACTACCCGATGGGGCTACGCTTCTCGACCGCTCTCGCTTCGTCTATGGCTGTGGCGTGCATACTTCGGTCGAACTATTCCTCACGGATAATCTCCTCTTACTCCTCAAAGCCCAAGGGCGACTGCTCTTCGGCTCTGACCTGCATCGTTTTCGTCCTGCTATTTCAGCAGGACTCAAGTTCAATATCTAACCACCAACAACAATGAAAAAGTTCCTAGTGAATACGATATGGGCTGTGGGAGGGATTGCCCTCGCCCTCTTTTGTCTATCTGCTTGTACTCGTGAGCTGGATGTACAGCAGGCTTATGACTTCTCGCTCGAAGTGATGCCGGTGCAGAACTCCATAGCTAAGGGGGAGACGGCTGAAATACGCTGTAGTCTCAAAAGAAGTGGTCGCTTTGCCAATACGCAATACACGATCCGTTACTTCCAGCCTGATGGCAAGGGTTGCTTGAAGATGTATGATGGCACTGTATTCAAACCGAATGACCGCTATCCGCTCACGAGAGATGCCTTCCGCCTTTATTACACTTCACTCTCTACTGACCGACAAACGATTGACATCTACGTGGAGGACAACTTCGGACAAGTCCAGCAACGGATTTTCAACTTCAACAATGAAGATACAAGCAAGCGTTCAAGGAGTTAAGAGAGCAGAAGTAATAGCATCTTATTTAGTTTTGCTCAGTCGCAACAGCCTGTAATACATCGACATATATTTCCCACTCCAAAATGGACGTCATTCAAATGTTTTGCCTATCTTTGTGGGTGATAGGTATTAATCATAACCAAATAAAGAAGAATCATGAAACAGATAATCAATCCCATTGGGAAGGAAATCAATACTCTAGGTAAGGTGATTGACAACAAGGAACTCATGCTTGTACACCTGCAACTGAAAAGCGGAGAACAAGTTCCCTCACACGACCATAAAGGACAGGAAGTATACTTCACTATAGTGAAAGGAACTGTGGAGGTTACTCTTGACGATACCGAGGTACATCGTATCAGCACAGGTACCGTTCTACATTTCCCCGGTGAAGCCCACGTAGGCGTAAATGCCATAGAAGATAGTGATTTTTTCGTTTACCTCATCAACAGACAATAACGTTATGGATATGAAAAAACATCTGCCGCATGTAGACCTTGAAAAACTCGGCAAAATACTCGAGATTAAAGAGGCATACCAACGAGGAGATATTTCATTGGAAGAGGGTAGAACCCGAATAAGAGAGCAAGTTGGGAAAATTTACCCTTATGAAATTGCATTGGCAGAACAGGAACTCAAAACCATTGAAGAGGATGAGTGTCGTAAGGAGGATATTCAAAAGATGATTGAGCTATTTGATGAAGTGATGGACACCAGTCGCCCAAATCTTCCTCTCAACCACCCTATCATGTGCTACTACAGAGAGAACGATGAAATGCGTCGCCTTATGCTCTCTATAGAAGATCTTGTACAATATCCGATTATCAAGAACCAGTGGCTTGAATTGTACGACCAAATAGCGGCTTTTCGCACTCACCTTTCTCGTAAGCAGAATCAGCTCTACCCCATACTCGAACAGAAAGGATTTGACCGCCCAACGACCACGATGTGGCTGCTTGATGACTTTGTACGAGACGAAATACGTGATGCTAAAAAACTTATTGAAGAAGACAAAGAAGAAGAATTTTTGGCGATGCAGTCTACTATTGTGGCAGATGTGCGGGACCTTTTACAGAAAGAAGAATCTGTACTCTACCCAACTGCTTTGGCAATGATAACTCCAGAAGAATTCGAACAGATGCGTTCGGGAGATTACGAAATTGGCTTTGCATGGATTGATGTAGAGGAATTCCAAAATACCGACAAAACAGAACCCCAGCCCACAACAGTCCCTGACGGATTCGCCTCAGAACTATCTGCGCTTCTTAGTAAATATGGTCTGGGAGGAGACGATACATGCCGAGTTTTTGACGTTACAACAGGCAAACTCTCGCTCGAACAAATCAACCTCATTTACAAGCATCTTCCTGTAGATATATCTTATGTAGATGAAAACGAACTCGTTCGCTTCTATTCAGATACCGACCACCGCGTCTTTCCACGTAGCAAGAATATTATCGGACGTGATGTGAAGAACTGCCATCCGCGCACCAGTGTCCACCTCGTTGAGGAAATCATTGCCAAATTCCGCTCAGGTGAGCAGGACAGTGTGGATTTTTGGATTAACAAACCCGGCGTGTTCATCTATATTTATTATGTTGCTGTGCGTGATTCAGAAGGACGATTCAGGGGAGTACTCGAAATGATGCAAGATTGTAGCCGTATTCGTGAGCTTCAAGGTTCACGTACGTTGCTGACGTGGTCAAATGACATACAAGGAGTAAAATCAATGGTGGCGCAAAAGGCTACTCCGGAAGATACGCCTGCTACAAGAGAAGGCTCGATAGTAGAACTCTCTGCCAATACTCGCTTACAGGATCTGTTCAAAGTTTACCCAAAGCTACGGCAAGATTTGCCAAGCATGAATTCTGCTTTTAGAATGCTCAATTCGCCTCTCGCACGCATTATCGTTCCTAAAGCAACCATCGCTATGATGAGCGAGCGCAGTGGCATTTCTCTTGATGACATACTTTCTATGTTAAAAGAACTCATCGCTAAGTATAAGCGAGAGGAATAAATTCCTTATCCTAAAATAACAGAGAACGAGAGGGTGCATAATGCCCCCCATTTTTCAGTATGACGGGCATGTCATACCGAAAGTAGGTTGGAAAACTTTCGTTTCCCAACCTACTTGATTTTCAGAGCCATCTCAGCTCTCTGTTAAAAGTAATAAGGTTTTTCATCTGGAGTTCTTTGATTCTTTCTTTGTCCTCCTCTACATCATCTTCATCATAGTAGTGAACTGCCATTGAGTATATCTCCTCATCGGCAAAGCCATTACAACCACTTTTTTGCACCTCACTCAAGATGTAGAGAATGCACTCCTCTATGTTCTTATGGGGCTTCTGTAGATTGGGCGCAAACAAAGGGTCTGTCATCGCACGTCCATTAGGGTATTCAGCTATCGTTCGGATAAATTGTTCTGTTCCTTTCATTTTCCTTATCAGACTCCTCAAAAGTCCCATCTAAAAAAGTCACAGAAAACTGTAGTCTCATGCAGCGGAGACTCGATTAGGACGCACTAAAAAGGAAGGCAACGCCACGCACCCCGAGAGATCTACCTAGATCATGCCAACAGGGGCACCAAAAACGGGGAAAAACAACAACTGTCAGGTATTTTCCACCCAACGGGATTGTTTTACCTTTGTGCATTGATCGGAAACACGAGAGATACAACACATGAAAGCTTACCACTTTGCTCTTATTCTTCTCATTCTTGCTCCCCTAAGAGGATTTGGGCAAGACAGCTTGATGATGTATCACGAGCTAGACGAAGTGGTTGTCACGGCCACCCGGACCCCAAAGAAAATATCGGACTCTCCAGTACTCACGCAAGTCATCTCACGCAAACAGATCGAGAGACAAGGCTGGATGGACATCAAGTCCCTCCTACAAGACGAGATACCTGGTCTCTCATTTAGCGAAGTGGGATTTGGCACAAGCATCAACCTACAAGGGCTTGGAGCCAAGCACATATTATTCTTGATCGACGGGGAGCGGATCGCTGGCGAGTCGGGCAACAACATCGACTACACCCGATTGACCCTCAACAATATTGAACGCATCGAGATCGTACAAGGTGCTGGATCGGCACTCTACGGCTCACAAGCGATGGGCGGTGTGATCAACATCATCACACGCAAGCCAACCGACCGACTAAGTCTGGGTGTGGACCTGAGATGGGGGACGAGGTTTCAAAAAAACTACTCCCACATAGAGCCTGATGACAAATACCGGTACTACAAGACAAGGACCGACATGCCAAATGCCGACGGCGCACTGACCATCGGGTACAAAAAGAAAAGCTGGAGCACCCAGACCGTACTCTCAATGCAAACCAAAGATGCCTACAACATCTACGACAAAGCCGGTAGCACCATATACTACCCCGAGCTCAACAAAACGGTCACCAAGGAGAAAAGCTCCACACCTACCAACATTTCTGGGTTCACCACAATGACTGCCAAGCAGACCTTGTCGTGGACCCCCATCAAGGCACTGACCCTGACTGCACAAGGCAACTACTACTCCAAGCGCGTACATGATCTCTACCTGGACAACAAGCACGAGTACAACCGAGACCTCTCCGGACTCTTTTCTGCAAAATACACCCTACCCAACGGTGGTACTTGGGAAGCAAATATCCACGGAGACAGATATCGCAGATACACCGTATTCGAGCAAAAAAAGATGCAAAAACAGCTCGTCTACACGCACACAGTCCTCCAGCCCAATATTTCGTACAGATGGACCATAGGCAATGACCATGAACTGATCACTGGAGCTGAATACCTACGGGAAGTACTCTATGCGGATAAGTTTAGCAAAGATGGACTGACAGCCCGAGCACAGGGAGCCTACGCTCTATTTGTTCAAGATGACTGGAAAATACCGGGGACCTCACTGAGCATGATCAGCGGGCTAAGGGTAGACTATAACAAGGGGTACGGCATCAACCTCTCCCCAAAATTGGCTCTACTTTACAAGGTGTCACCCTTTACCATCCGGCTAAACTACGGTCGCGGCTACCGATCCCCAAGTATCAAAGAACTCTACATGGACTGGGACCACCTCGGTATGTTTTGGATCTACGGCAACAAACAGCTCAAGCCGGAGTCCAACCACTACCTCTCTCTGACAACAGAGTACACACATCCCCAACTGTATGTGATGCTCTCGGGATACTACAACTTCTTCACCAACAAGATCGAGGGTATCTGGTCCGAAGACCAAAAAGAGCTCCACTACCGCAACATCTCCAAGTCCACACTCGCAGGTGTTCAAATCCAGATGCGCATCAGGCCATTCATCAGCCTGCCCCTACAGATCCACCTGGCATCGCACTACCTGCACCCTTTCTTTCACGACGGAGTGAGACTCACTTCCCAGGCACCGATCTCTGGGACTGGGCGAATCGAGTACCTACAGGACTGGGGTAACCACCGGCTGGCATTCAATATCAGTGCATCAGTAATGGGAAAGAAAAGCCTATCTGGACTGACAACCATCGAGGACGAAGGCATCCCAAAAGAGACTCCATACCGAATAACCATACCGGGCTACACCCTGGTGCGGTCGACCATCGCCTACACCCACCCAAAGTGGGGCACACTCACCATAGGGGTAGATAACATTCTCAACTACCAAGCAGACGTCGTCTCCTTCAACTCCTATGCTGGCCCTGGTCGAAACTTATTCATGTCCTACCACTTCAACCTATAAAAACAACTGTCACTATTACCTATTAAAGAGATGAACAAAACAAAATGCATTCTCGCACTGATCAGTGCTCTGGTGCTGTCATTGGCCATCGTCTCCTGCGGAAACAACAAGCCAAACGCACCATCCTCAAAAAACAAAAAGACCTACACGCAGAGCCGACGTTGCAAAGGAGAGCTCGGGAAAGACTGGATCTACTTCAGCTTCGCCACTGGCAAAGAGGTGCCCGGAATTGACGAAACCAACTTCAAGGAACGTACCGACTGGGACATTGCGATCCACTCATTTTACTTCCGAGCCAACTGCGGCACATCCGGCAAAGGCAAAGGAGGGGCTCTCATGACCAATCAGACAAAACTATCCGCAGTGAAAGAAGCCCCCACCGAAGGCTACATCGTGGACGAAGCAATCACCATATGGGGCTGGAAAGGCGAACTGATCAAAGCCGAAGTATCTGGCAACCCCGAGCTCAACAAAATGATCGGATTCAGTGGTCCACCCCCAAAATACACTCCCTCGGACAATATATTCATCATCCGAACAGCCGACGGGAAATACGCCAAAGTCAAGATGATTAGCTACATAGACGACAGTGGCAAGAGCGGTATCGTCTCCTTTGACTACGTCTACCAACCCGACGGCTCCACCAAGCTAGACTAAGAGGTCCGGACGAAATAGGACAGACAGCATCTCAGGTGCGACATCGCACCTGAGATACTTTTTGTATGACGGGCATATTTTGAAAACAAATTAAACCGCCGTATGCCGAACGGCACGTACGGATGGTGTGTTAGGGAAGAAAACGAAAGTAGGACAGAAAATTTTCGTTTCCCGACCTACTCGATTGTAAGACAAGAATCTAAATGAAACGCTCTCGATACACCCTCCTAAAAGGATGGCACAAGTGGATCTGCCTAGTCATCACCATACTCGTACTAGGCTTTGCCGGATCTGGCATTATTCTAAACCACAGAGAACTGGTGTCGGGTATTGACCTACCCCGCTCCTGGCTACCCAAAGCCTACCACTATAAATCCTGGAGCGGTGGCAGCCTCATCGGGAAGATCCGAGTGACCCCTGACGAGGAGTGGATCTATGGAGCCACTGGAGTATGGGCTTACGACCCACAGCTAAAAAGCTACAACAACCGGAGCAATGGACTAGACCCTGCTGCCGACAGGAGATCGGTTCAAAGAGTAGTCCGGACAAACCGTGGCGACCTCTACGCCCTCACCGCATACAACCTATACAAGTGGCAAGCCGACAAAAAGGAGTGGGCGAAACAACCGAAGCTTACACCCAAAAACGAACGCTTGGCAGACCTGGAAACGCAAGGCGACACCCTTGTTTTACTGAGTCGAAGCCACCTATACCTTATCTTTCCCTCTCAAGAATCCCCCACACGCGCAGACCTTCCCGCACCGGACGACTATGAGCCACGGGTATCGCTATTCAGCACGATCTGGCAGATGCATAGTGGAGCATTCTTTGGGACAATTGGACGACTAGTTGTTGACCTAATGGGAGTGGCACTCATCCTCCTCTCCATCACCGGCGTTTTGATCACCTTTGTCCCCAAAAAAGCAAAGGTGTGGAAGCAATTTCTCAAGGAACACAATAGGTGGGGCAAATGGTGCTTTTGGGGTTTGCTTTTTGTGACGATCACAGGCGCATTTCTACGTCCTCCGTTGATGATTACAGTCATCAAGGCACAGGTCCCGACCATTCCGGGAACAAACCTTTACAGCACCAACCCGTGGAATAACAAACTGAGAATGATCCGTCGCGATCCCATCACAAAAGAGTGGTTGCTATCGACCTCTCGGGGCTTTTATGCGCTGGAGCAGTTTGGAAAAGCCCCCAAGCGACTGACCGGCACTCCTCCTGTCAGTGTCATGGGACTCAATGTCTGGGAGTGGAGTGACCGAGACTCACTGTGGGTGGTGGGATCGTTCAGTGGAGCATTCAAATGGAGTCGACAAGAAGGGCAAGTCTACGATGCGCTGACAGGCAAGGCCTACACCGAATCCGGACGAAAAGGCATGCCCATCTTTGGGACCCCAATCAGTGGGTACACTATTGACTCTGACGGGAGAGAGCGATTCTATAGCTACTCCACCGGTGAACTCCAAGCGGAGGATGCGGCCGACACTATGCCACCAATGCCAACAGAGATAAGTCCCGGTAGGATTTCACTCTGGCATGCCGCACTTGAGCTGCATGTCGGCCGATTGTATGGGAAAATACTCGGTCCGCTCCAGCCTCTATACATATTCCTTTCGGCCCTACTCCTCACCTTAGCTTTGGGCACTGGATGGATGCTCTACAGACGGTATTACCGGCGGAGAGGAGGAAAAAAGCCAAAGAAGTAATCCACCGAAAGACTTTTGTCACAAGTGGCTAGAGAAAAGTCAATAACCATCAACAATCGAGTAGGTTGGGAAACGAACGTTTTCTGACCTACTTTCGGTATGACATGCCCGTCATACCAAAGGGGGTGACCAGCTTCGCAAGAGAGCTAGTCACCCAAAGAGTTGTTTCTCTGAAGTGAGAGAGGTGCTATATCATAGTACGCAAAGCAGTATTACGGCTAGTACAACAATCCAAAAGAGGTAGCGTAGAAGCGTAAATGTGATTTGCAGAACGGTACGAACGATGAATCGTAGTACCACAAAACCAATCAGTATTAATAGAGCCGTTACAACCTGTGCTGTGACTAACTTAGAGAGTAAGTACACTCCACCCGATAGGATACCCATAAGTAAGGCAAGTCGGATGACGCGAGACCATTTGATCTCGTTGCTCGAAGTTGTTTTGGACGCAACTTGTAAAGGTTCCTCTTTATCTGCAGGAACACTTGCCCGTATGAAAGCTGGACTGTGCAGGTCTTTGTTCATGAGAGATTTATTCATATTCGGAGTCTTTTAGAGTTTTCAAGAGCAGAGCCAAGAGACTATGCGACATAAAGACAAGAGATAGAATATGCTCTTGACGTATGGAGCAGAGAGACTATCTTGGCTCTTGAAGCTCAAAAGGCTCACGAGATAGGGATAATCTACATTGTCTACTCTAATGCACTCACATCGCCTATCGTGGGAAGTTGATTCGCTTCGATAAGAAGTACAACTGTTCCTGTCAGTTCTGTGTAGAGCGTATCATACTCAGGTGTTGCAACAAATTCATCCGTAAGATTGTATTTGTCAAAGGTCTCTTGGATCGCTCGATTCTTTAGCAATATCGGAGCAAGTCGTTCGGGGAGTGGGGAGGGGAGTTCTTTTTCAAACTCATTCTCCAAGACGGACACAAGCGTGTCGTATTTGGAGAAATGCAGGTCACGATACAGCACTTCACTTGCCATACTCTCTGCTTCGGGATATGAGAATCCTTCTTCTACAGCATCACAGTAGGTAGCAAGAGCTTCATCAGCTCGTGCCGTGATAAATGGCTTGTCTTCCACCTTTTCAGGGAAATGCTCACTAAGGTAGCTCTCCAGCTTTAAGCGGAAGTAGGATAGTTCTTTCTTATTCGTTGTATTCATCTTCTTATTTGGTTTTAATGGTTGCACTTATTGGCAGCTATTCTCCCCGATACCCATTGCTGTATTGAACTTGCCTAGCTTGTCAGCAAACTGCTCCATGTCATGTTCAATCTTCTTATTGGTGATACGGGCATAGATTTGCGTTGTTCGGATATTGGTATGCCCTAGCATTTTAGAGACACTCTCTATTGGAACTCCCTTGCTCAGTGACATTGTCGCAAAGGTATGTCGAGCTAGGTGGAAAGTCAAGTTCTTCTTGATACCACATATATCTGCAATCTCTTTGAGGTATGAATTGGTCTTCTGATTGCTAAGGATAGGGAAGAGCTTGCCATCACGATAAGTTTGGTGGCTATATTTACTGATGATGCGCTTAGGGATGTCGAGGAGCAGCACATTGGTCTCCACGCTTGTCTTTTGTCGCTTAGTCATAATCCACTCTTTGCCACCAAGCATCACGATATTGTCGGGTGTAAGATTAGCCACATCAATGTAGGCTAAACCGGTAAAGCAGGAAAAGATGAAGATGTCTCGTACCAGCTCCAATCTTGGGACATTCAACTCCTTGTTGACGATCTGTAAGACCTCTTCATCAGTCAAGAACCCTCTATTCACTGGTTCTAAGTGAAATCGGAAGTTGACAAATGGGTCGTGATGTAGTACGCCCAACCTTAGCCCCAAAATGACGACAGTCTTGAAGGTCTTCATCGTTTTAGTGGCAGTATTAGGATTTTGCCCCACCACTGTGCGTAGGTATAGGTCAAAATCATGTATAATCATATAGGTTAGCTCCGTGAGCTTGAGGTCGCTGCGTCTGAGTTTATCTTTAAGGAACTCAGAAAAGCGTCTTTTGCAGACCTTATACTTTTGAAGAGTGGGCGCAGAGACTGAGATGCCAACTCGAGCTGCAACATCTTCATTGTGTTTGTCGAAGAGTTGCATGATGGTATCTATATCTTGTTTTTTGCCAAGATGTTCTGACTTGATACGCTCCAACGAAAGCTCATCAGTCATTTCTAACTTGCGAAAGATGGCTTGTAAACCACTTTGGATGTTATCCAGTTGCAAGTTCGTATTCAGAGCTTCGGTGTGACGCCCTTTTACTCGCTCTTTTTCGCGATCCCATTGGGACTGCACGATGGTGATGCCAGTGGAGCCTAGTGACATCCGCTCATTGTTGAGATAGATGCGTAGCATTACTGGCGTTTTTCCTTCCTTGTTCACATAGTTGCTGCGAAGGTAGAATGCTGTTCTGAAAATTGATTGCATACATTGTCTGTTTTTATTGTAGCCAAGCATAGAAAGTTTGCGACCGGAAAAGCTACACATTTACGGTGCTAATAACTCTCTACAACTCGCCTACAAAGTTGCACATAATTGTTTGAACTACAGCAATCTACAAGTACTCTAAACAGACTCTCTACGTACTCTTGGCTACAATTATTTTTTGCGAGAAAAAAGTGTAGCCAGATTGTAGCCATTGGAGAGTATTTTGGGCGTTTCGGCTATCTCTGTAACTACTCTGAAGAGGTAGAGATCTATAAAACAAAAGTATCGTAACTCGTTGGAATTACGATACTTATACTTTTTCAGGAGTACTCTCTGGCGATGCTGCCAGAGTACTTAAAGCGGAGAGAGAGGGATTCAAACCCCCGAAGCGGACAAGCCGCTTTCCGGATTTCGAGTCCGGCCCATTCGGTCACTCTGGCATCTCTCCTAAGGGGGAGAAGTTCCTTACCCCCAATTACAGAGTACAAAGGTAGCAACTATAATCCAAATGAGCAACTGTTAGCTTCCTCAAAATGGGCACGTACGAGATCGGGCTAATTCCTATTTTGAGGTGCTGGGGGAGAAGCCACCCACAAAAAACTAACTG
>ENA-OPEA01000531-OPEA01000531.1-human-gut-metagenome-genome-assembly--contig:-NODE-531-length-20614-cov-5.717788_pt1 | contig 20614 bp, 22 predicted proteins | sample MGYA00241623_ERZ501509 | MGnify/ENA primary metagenome ERZ501509 (study PRJEB25962, sample SAMEA2042571) | human gut metagenome | biome: human gut; feature: human-associated habitat; material: faeces... | reverse complement strand
GCGAACGTAAGTTCGAAACAGTTAATACCACTTGCGTTAGCTGGTGGAAGTTTATTATTGCTATATAGAAAACCCCGAGTTTACACAGGGATATCTATCTGTAAACGTTTTCGGCATGAGAAGAAAGGCTGATGAAATGCGGCGATCAGTTGCTGAAAAGCCATCCTGACGGATATTGCGTCGTGAGGGAAAGGTTTCGGCCGGTTTATGGTTGAGAAGGCTGTTTTGTTCGGGGAGAGCCATCCGTTGCGGAAGAACGAAACGGGCGCGGGAAAGCGGTTGTTTTTTTGTTGCGGACATTGTCGGCAATAATGTCGGCCGAGGTCTTTTTTTGCTTGCTTTTCAGAATATTGTATGCTAAAAGCACAGGCGAATGAGTTGTTTCCGTGCATGAACGCCGAGGCGAAACCGTGGCGGAAACGTGTTTATATCCGCTTTGCCAGGCAAAGCACAGAGAAAAATGAAAGGACATTGTCATGAGACATGGAGATGCACACAGAAGATTTAACATGCCGAAAAGCCAGAGAAGAGCTTTGTTCTCGAACCTGACCAACGCTCTGCTGACTCACGAGCAGATTACGATTACGCTGCCCAGAGCAAAAGAACTGAGAACGTTTGCCGATAACATGATTACCTATGCGAAGAAAGGCGATTTGAACAGCCGCAGACTGGCTCTTGCTTTCCTGCGTGACAACGAAGTTGTTTCGAAGCTTTTCTCTACTTTGGCCGAGCGTTATAAAGGCCGCAACGGCGGTTATACCCGCGTTTTGAAATCAGGCCTGCGTTATGGCGACTGCGCTCCGATGGCTATCATTGAGTTGGTTGACCGTGACGTTAATGCCAAAGGCGCCAAAGATCTGGCTCGCGTTGCCGCCGAGAAAGCAGCTGCTGCCGAAGCAGAAAAGACTGCCGAATAATCTTTCTGATTATGACGAAAAAGCGAATCGGTTTTCCGGTTCGCTTTTTTTGTTGTTTTTTATCGGGTTGTTTTTTATCCTTAGGGAAGGAGGCGGAAAATGGCGTATTCTGATTTGATGTTATGGTTTGCCTGCGCGGCAGCGGTTTTGATTGCCGTTTATGTGACGGGATATTTGATTTTTTTGTTTCAAAAACATGCTTTGGCGCCGGATAAGGCTCTGATGTGCTGTCTGATGTCAGGATTTGTGCGGAAAAAAGACATTCAGGACATTATTCGCCGCGGTGCAGATCCTGATTTTGACAATGGCTTGCCGTTGTTGACCGCTGTACGGGGAACGGCTCGGGAACAGGCAATTCGCGGTTTGATAGAATGCGGCGCCGATGTCAACATTGTTTATCCGAACGGGAGCAGCCCTTTGTTTCATGCGGTTCTGGCCGGAAATACAAAAGCGGTTGAAAGTCTGGCCGCGGCCGGCGCCGCTCTTGACTGTAAAATCAAGGACGGCTCGAATCTGTTGTTGTGCGCGGTGGGCGCGCAGGCATACAAGACTGCCCGGTTGCTGGTAGAAAAATATGGTTTTGACGTTAATTCGAAGAATGATGACGGTGTGACAGTACTGATGGCGGCCAGCGAATTTTGCCGCTGGATTTTTCGTTTTTGAAATGGTTGCAGAAGCAGCCGTCACTTGATTTGAATGTTTCAGACAAGGAAGGGAGGAACCATGCGTCATACGGGCAGAATAACAATTATCTGAGATTTTGGCGTTTTTTGGGGCTGCTTAAATGATTTTCCCCATTCAAAAGATTTGACAGGAGGCTTTTAAGCCGCTCGGAGAAACTGCAGCAGGAGAAGCAGAGATGACAAAGTATCGGCGGATTTGCATTCTGGGCAACAGCGGTGCGGGGAAGTCGACATTGGCGGCGGCGCTGGGCGATGTTTCCGGCCTGCCGGTCGTGCATTTGGACCGGATTTTCTGGAAACCGGGATGGATTGAGGCGCCGGAAGCGGAAGTGTGTGCGGCAATGACGGCCGCGGCAGAAAATGATGCCTGGATTATTGACGGAAACTTCAAAAAAACGCTGCCGCAGCGTTTAGAAAAGGCCGATCTGGTCATATATATCGATTATAACCCGATTTTCTGCCTGTGGAGAGTGCTTTGGCGTATGCTGCGGCGGAAGAGACGTCCGGATATGGCGGACGGTTGTACGGAGCGATTTAACCCGGAATTTTATGGCTATGTGTTACGGTTTAACCGACGGACGCGGCCGCTGTTGTTGGAGATGATAGCCCGGAGCGCCGGAAATTTTGATCTGGCGATAATCCGCCGGCGGAAAGACCTTGCGGAACTGATGCGGAATTTGCAGGGCAGATTTGACCAGAAGTGAAGATTGATATTGCCAAAATGCGAATCTGTGCTAAAACGAAAACCCTTAAATCTGATTTTTGTGTAACTTTTTAAATATCATTCTGTATGAAAACGAGTATTGCTCACAACAACAATGTTTCCCTGTCCAAAGGGATTTTGATTTCAGCCTATATCCACAATTCGGCTGCTTATGTTCTGCTTGACGGTAACAGAGGTTATATTCTGCGCGCTGAAAACCAGGAAGAAGATGAGAGAATTGCGGCGTTTGTCGATCAGCTGCAAATCGGTGCCTATGTGTTTGCCTATCTGACGTATAACGGCCGTATCATGAAGCTTTTCGACATGTTAAGCGGCATGGAACTGGACTGCGAAGACGCGGACGGCGGACCGGATGAAACGGAAACCTTTTCCGGACGGCTCAAGTTCAAGACCAAGGAGTTTCTGCGCCCGCAGTATGAGGTTTATACGCTGGGTGTTATCGCCGACAATGAACTGCGCTGTTATGCATATCTGGTCGATGTGACGCAGCAGGAGAAAGAACGCCGCAGCCTGACAAAGCTTCAGGCCGGCGATGCGGTTGCCGTTTTTACGACGGCAAAAGGTTTTCCGGTGGAAATTGAAGATTTTACACGACAGGTTAAAATTGGCGGAAGAGCAGAAAACGAATCGAAAAATCCGGTTCGGAAAAGTTTGTAGTTTATTGTTTTTTTCAAGATGAAAAAAACCGGGCTTCGGGATGTTCGACCGAGAGCCTTACGTTGCAGGATCGGTTTCTGATTGTAAAAAGAAGGGGAGGATTGGCAAAATCCTTCTCTTTTTTTGTTTACTTCGTTTTTCGGTTATGTTAAATTTTTAGACGAAAATCTTCAAAAATTTGTATATTATGAACGCAATTATTCAAAACCTGTTGGGGTTTGTCAAAAGAGAAGACAGACCGTTGTTGACAATTCAGGAACAGTTGGAACTTGTCAGGCAGAAAAGCTGTTTCCGGGTTAAAAGAGCCATGCGGCGTCAGATGTTTCACAGCGAAGTCATCTGCAAAATGTTTGTCATGACCGAAGGGGAACGCGGCCGCAAGGTTGAACGGATGCTGGCCTATTATCTGCAAAAGTATGGCTTTAATGACGAAATCCGGCTCTTTTTACTGAAAAGCAAAGCAGCGGAAAATACGGCGGCAGCGGATTATCGGCAGAAGGTCATTGACGCGTACGGCATCAGATTGAACCGGGAAACTGAAACGCTGTCGGCGACATGCGAAGAAGTTCTGGAAGCGCTGGAGAATGAGGATTTCAATATCCGCGCGTTTTTGCTGAAAAGCAAAAGTTTGTGCGAAACATTGAAAGTTATCCGCGACACGAAGGAAAAAATGCGTACGACGGTTTGGGCTTTTGTTAAGCCGTATCCGACCATTTCCGGCGACGACGGCGTGTTTGACAACATGCCCTACGTTTCAGAGCCGACGCTGAGCGACGAGGAATGCCGCGCGGCGATTTCGGACAGTTTTCCGACCCTTGCCGAACAAAAGTCGGTTTTGGCTTCAGGGAACGGGCTTTGGATTGAAACGCTGACGTTTTTGTGTGAAAAAGCGGCGGAAGTCTGGAACGCGTATTTGGGAAAGTTTGACGAAAGTCTGCTGTTGCCTGAATTGAAAAAAAATGTATGAATTCCGGGTTTGTTCGGCGATGACCGAACAAACCCTTTTTTGTATGCGAAAATCTTGGTTGCAAATTGGATTTTTGCCTTTATAATCATTTCTGTTGCCGGAAACGGTTAGGCCGGCAGCGGAGTGTCGAAACTCCTCGAATAGAACCGAATATATGACCTCCTGCAAGGGAGGATGGTACGATATAAGCCGTTTTGCGGACGAATTAGTACACTGTCTATTCGCAGTTTCGAACTCCTCCCACCTTACCCAAAGTAAGGTGGTTTTGTTTTAACAAAACATTGAAGGAGTTGAACATAATGAATCTGATAAAATACACGTCACAATCACAACAGAAACAGCACGCCCTGCGGCGTACTCTGGGCGTACAGTTATTTGCCTGCCGGCAAAAACTGCGACAGTCTTTGAAACACGTTCAGGAGAAGACCGGCGTACCGATCCGAATCATTGACCGGCTGGAAATCGGCAAAGGAGACGTTCGTTGGGGCTATGTTCTTTTGCTGCTGAATTATTATGAGCGGACGATTAATTTTGCCAGGCTGCTCAAAGGCGAAAGCGGTCTTGACCGCAAAAAAGACGCTGAAAAAAGCCTCGATATTAAAAGTCAAGCATAAGAAAAAACAATATTGTCATTGTCGGACTTTTTTTCTCCTCTGTCATTCCCGTACTTGATACGGGAATCTAAAAGAGATGTCCGGCTCAAGGCCGAACATGACAGGGAACAGTTCGGGGATGACAGAAGAAAAAAATACCGTCATTCCCGTGCTTGACACGGGAATCCAAGAGATCCCCGGGTCGCGCTACGTTTGCCCGGGGATGACTTAAAGGGAGGAAGCAAGGGAATCTATAAAGGCGATGTTCGGCTCAAGGCCGAACATAACAAAGAAAAAAGGTCGAACATGACAAAAAAACAAAGCCCCTCTTCCGAGGGGCTTTTTGTTTATTTGTTGTCCAGCAACGGCGTATTGAGCCGCGGTTTGTTATGGGTCAGAATGCTGATGACCTTGACAAGTTCATTTTTCAATTCGTCGCGGGTGCAGACGATGTCGACCATGCCGTGTTCTTTCAGATATTCGGCGCGCTGAAAACCGTCCGGAAGTTTTTCGCGAATGGTCTGTTCAATAACGCGGGCACCGGCAAAACCGATAACGCAGCCCTTTTCGGCAATGTGAATATCGCCGAGCATGGCGAACGAAGCCGACACGCCGCCGGTGGTCGGATCGGTCAAAATAGAGATGAAGGGCAGACCCTTTTCCTTAACCATATTAATCGCTGCCGTGGTACGGGCCATCTGCATCAGGGACAAAATGCCTTCCTGCATGCGGGCGCCGCCGGAAGCCGCGACGGTTATCAGCGGATAATTGCCTTTAAGCGCCATTTCGGCAGCCTTGACAATGCCTTCGCCGACCGCCGTGCCCATGGAACCGCCCATAAACGAGAAGTCCAGTGCCGCAACCACGCAGGTTATACCGCCGATTTCGCCCTGCGCAACCTTGACGGCATCGTCATTGCCGGTAGCTTTGCGATAAGTTTTCAAACGGTCGGTATATTTTTTGGAATCGCGAAATTTGAGCGGGTCTTCTTTGGTTCTGGGAAGGCTGATTTCATTATATTCGCCGTTATCGAAAAGCATTTTTAGCCGCTTGTCGATATAAAGGCGCAGATGATGTCCGCATTTGGTGCAGACATAAAGGGTTTTCTTCATCTCCTTAGAGAAAAGCATTTGTCCGCAGACGGGACATTTGACCCATAAGTTGTCGGCAATTTCCTTGGGAGTGGTTTTTTTAATTTTCGGTCGAACGAAATCTGTAAGCCAATTCATTATACTGTACCATTGTTGTTAAAACGTCATTTTATAGAGTTTCTTTCTCTTTGCGCTTAAAGATGTTTTTCATCATGTCTTTAAGCGTGGGCTTCGGCGGCAAAATCTCCGCCGTCTGGGTTTTGAGCGTTTCGAGGTTTTCCTGCAGGCCGCTGACCTTTTCGGTCAGTTTCTGCTGTTCCTTGTTGAGCTTTTTGTTTTCCTTCTTCTGTTTGCGGAGTTGAGCCCGAACCGGCGCATAGGACATCCAGGAACTGACCTTGCCCAGAATATAGCCAAAGACGACAAAGGAAACGATAGCCACACTCTGCGAAACCGTAATTTCGACATAAAAAGGCCACAGGTTAAACGTTGCCAAATCGTTGTTAACAAAGGCAAAGACCAGAATAACGACGACAAGCGGCAAACCGATAAGCAATTTTATGAAACCCATGGCTACAGCCCTTTCCTTGATGAGGTTGCTTGATGATTATTTGTTCAATAACTCGTGCAGCTGTTTTCCGGTTTTGAAGTGGGGAATGTTTCTTTCCTCAACCTTGACCTGTTCGCCGGTACGCGGATTTTTGGCAATGCGCGGCGACCGTTTGCGAACCGAGAAAGCGCCGAAACCGCGGAATTCTACTCTTTCGCCCCGAGCCAACGACATGGTAATTTTTTCAAAAACCACATTGACAATCCGCTCAACGTCTTTGAGCAAAAGGTGGGGATTTTTTTCTGCAATCTTTTCAATTAACTCTGATTTAGTCACTTCATTACCTCTTTAATTATATTATTTTATTTGTGTTATAATCTATCCGTTTTTGTTTTATAAATCAATAGACCGTTTTCAAAAAAAGCCAAAATCTTATTGCGCAGTTATCCAAAGTTTTATAGCTAGTTTTCGTTGACGGCGGCATGCTCCAGCGACAGCGGTTTTTCGGCTTCGCCAAGCTGCAAATCCTCAATTTTTTCAATACGCCGGGAAATTTTTCCGGAAGACACCTTTATCTCGCCGATGTCGCGGCTGGCCATTTCAAAATGTTTGGAAAGGTTTTCGATACGGTCGTCCAGCCGGCCGATGTCTTCGACCAGAACACCGACTTCCTTCTGGATGACGCCGGCCATTTCGCGCATGCGCGCATCCTTGAGAATAGCACGGACAGTATTGAGCGTTGCCATCAGCGTGGTCGGCGACACAATCCAGACCTTGGAACGGTAGGAAACCTCAACCACGTCGCGGAAATTGGCGTGAAGTTCGGCATAAATGGCTTCGGACGGCAGAAACATCAGCGCCGACTCAGCGGTTTCGCCGGGAATGATGTATTTTTCGGCAATATCTTTAATATGTTTCAGCACCGAGGCTCGGAAAAAGCGTTCGGCCTCGAGCTTTTCGCGCTCGGAAGAGGCTATGCGCAGCGCATTGTAGCTTTCCAGCGGAAATTTGGAGTCAATGACGATGGTGCCGGGCGGATTAGGCAGCCTGAGCACGCAGTCGGCCCGTTTGGCATTGGACAGCACCACCTGAAACTCGTAAGCGGAGGGCGGCAGCGTGTTGGTTACCAGATCGTTGAGCTGGATTTCGCCGAAAGCGCCGCGTGCCTGTTTGTTGGAGAGGACTTCCTGCAGCGAAACGACCTGCTCGGACAAAGAAGAAATTTTCTGCTGGGCAACGTCGATTTTGGCCAGACGCTCGCGCAGCGCCTGCAGGGTTTCGGCAGTCTGAGAAGTTGACTTCTGCAAGCCTTCGCCGACATTTTTGGTAACCTGCAAAAGCTTCTCGTCCATCATCTTCAGCATGGAAAGACGCTGTTCGTCAATGGCGCCGGCGATTTTGGACTGCTGGGAAGCCGTACTCTCGGAAAGCTGCGACAAACGCCCGGCAAGCTCGGCCTGACCGCGAAACAGCGTTTCGGCCAAAGACTGAAGCGTCGGATCGTTCCGGCGGCGCAAAGCCAGAAACAGCACCAGAACCAGCAACAGCAAGATCAGTCCTGCTGCTGCAAGCAGCAGAGTTTCGGCAGAAATCGGCAGACTGTTCAACATTATGTTCCTATTCAGGCAGATTGCGGCCCATTGCCAGGAATTTTTCGGTACGCTGCTTTTTAAGTTCTTCTCCGCTCAACGGCAGCAGTTCTTTAAGATTGCGCAGCAGCGCGTCGCCGACACGGCTGATGGTGGTCTGCGGGTCGCGGTGAGCGCCGCCGACCGGCTCTCTGACAATCTCGTCAATGACGCCGAAATGTTTCAAATCCTGCGCCGTCAGACGCAAAGCCTCGGTGGCTTCCTTGACCTTGTCGGCCGAGCGCCAGAGAATAGAAGCGCAGCCTTCCGGCGAAATGACCGAATAAATGGAGTTTTCAAGCATCAGAATCCGGTTGGCGGTGGCAATGGCAATGGCGCCGCCGGAACCGCCTTCGCCGATGATAACGGAAACCAGCGGGACGCGGATGCGCAGGCATTTCTGAATTGTGGCGGCAATGGCTTCGGCCTGACCGCGGGCCTCGGCCTCAACGCCCGGATAAGCGCCGGCGGTATCAACAAAGGCCAGCACCGGCATATTGAACTTGTCGGCCATGTCCATCAGGCGCTGCGCCTTGCGGTAGCCTTCCGGCTTGGCCATGCCGAAGTTGTGTTTCATACGGGTTTCGAGGTCGTGTCCCTTCTCCTGGCCAAGCACAACGACGGAAATGTTTTTGAAGCGTCCGATGCCGCCGATCATGGCCTCGTCGTCGGCAAACGCGCGGTCGCCGCACAAGGGCGTGAAATCTTCAATGAGGGCATGAACGTAGTCCAGGCAGTGCGGACGGTCCGGATGGCGGGCCACCTGCGACTTCTGCCAGGGCGTCAAATTTGCGTAAGACTGTTTCACCTGTTTCTCGAGTTTCTGTTGCAGACGGTTGACTTCATGAGCGATATCGACATCTTCGTCTTTGGCGAGGAGCTTTAATCCCTCGATTTTAGCTTCAATTTCGACAATATTCTTTTCAAAATCCAAAACCATTGTACTGTTCGTGTTCATCAAAATTCTCTTCAGCAATTAAACCTGATGACGTCTTAGCACAATTTATTCAAAATTTCGACTCTTTTTTTAGTTATGTTGATTATCAGCGGCTTAACATATCCCAAAGCGGGGCAGAGCTTGCAGATTTTAATTGAAATAATGAGCAAAAGGGCTAAAATCAGTAAAAATTAAACCTCAGAGGAGAATAAGACGTGCTGGCGCTTGCTTTCTTTATTTCGGTCTTCTCGACCCTCACCTGGCTGATATTTTCCGCCGCCTACATCAACGACCATCTCAGCGGCGTCGCTTTCGGCGCGCTCGGCATTACGGACATTTCGGTTTATCTGGCGCTTATTCTGCTGCCGATTTTGGTTTTGTGGATGGTTTTCGGCTTCATCAACCAGTATCTGGGCAGCCGCACGCTTTCCAACAATATGTTCTCTCTGTTTAAGCAAATGAAAAAAAATCAGGACTATACCGACCTGATTGCCCGGATTATGCTTGAAGCCGAACAGGAAATCAAAGACGGGTTCATTCTCGGCAAATTCGACCTGTTTATTGCCGACATGAACGAACTTATCGCAGACCTGCTGCTGCGCTGCAACATTGCTTCGGCCGAACAGATCGAACGCCTGTGGACCAAGGTTCAGAACGGCGGCAAATGGGCTTTCGGCAAAGTGCTGATCGAAGTTAACCAGAATCAGCCCAATTTTCAGATGCGGGTGTTTGAAAAATCGCAGCGCGACAACGTGATTGCCGGCACGGTGCTGGAGTGGTGCGCACGGTATCTGAGTCTGACCGCCCTGCTCGAAAAGCACGACAAAGAGCGCGTTTTCATTGCGATTATCGAAACCGGCGTTTTCGGCAAAGTCTTTTCCATTCTGGCTCCGGTTTCGGACGAAATCCGCCGCAGCCGCGAATTTGCACCGGCAGGACCGGCAGCGCCGGCTTTCGCGCCGCAGCAGACAACACCGTCATCCTTTGAGCCGGAAGTTCCGCCGGCCCCGAAGCCCAAACCCGGATTTGCCAGACAGGAACCGGAAACCGAAACCGGCCTTTTTGAACGGATAGATACCAAATCTTTCGCTGCGCGGCTTAATCCGTTTCGAAAAAAGGAAGAACCGGTACACCGCGAAGAACCGGTAATGCCGACCGAAGAGCGCGACCCGTTGTCCATTGCGCTGGAACGCAGCTTCGGCGACGAACCGGCGGCACCGTCGGTTTTGGCACCGGTTTTTGACGGGGAACCGATGCCCGCGCCAATTCCGGCGAAGCATGAAGACAGCGAACCGCATTTTGAAACCGGCAAAGACGACGAAGAACCGGTTCCGGCACCGAAGATTGAACGCGAGGAAATCGTCGTTACGCGCGAAGATGACCGTTTTGCCAATACGCACAAAACGCTGAATGACCTGAAAAAGGAATGGGCCGAGATGCGCAGCGCAACAGAACCGTCTCAGGAAAACAAAGAGCCAGCCGGCCGGGCCGACGACAAGACGGAGGAAGAAAATTACGCTTATCCTTTCGGCAGCTGGACAGATGAAGCGAATTATCACAAATAAGCTGATATACGCCGTTTTACTGCCGGCATTTCTGTTGTTTGCGGGCTGGGCCAAAGCTGCGCCCGTACCGTTATATGATCATATTGCCCTGTACGGTGAAGCCGAATACGAACCGGGTTTCAAAAACTTTTCCTACGTTAATCCCGACGCGCCGAAAGGCGGGAGAATCGTCATGCCCGACTACGGCGGGTTTGACAGTTTCAACCCGTTCATCTTCAAGGGCATTTCGCCGGCAACCGCCGTCGGCCTGACGCTGGATACACTGGCGGTGTCGCCGGCGGACGACCCTTCGGCCGCCTATCCGCTGCTGGCCGAAAAATTTGAACTGCCGCAGGACAAATCCTTTGTCGGCTTTATCCTTAACCCGAAAGCGCGTTTTCATGACGGGACGCCGGTTACCGCCGACGACGTTATCTTCAGCTTCAACAGTCTGATTGAAAAAGGCCAGCCGTTGTACAAAATGTATTATGCCGACGTCGAAAGAGCGGAAAAAATAAACGACCGGCATGTACGTTTTTATTTCCGCAAGGGTTCCAACAACCGCGAGCTGCCTTTGATTCTGTCGCAAATCGGCATATTGTCCAAAGCCGACTGGGAAGGAAAGGACTTTGCCAAACCAAGTCTGAAGCCGATGCTCGGCAGTGGTCCCTACAAAATCAAAAATTTTCAGCCCGGCAAATTCGTGGTGCTGGAAAGGGTCAAAGACTACTGGGCCGAAAATCTGCCGACGCGCAAAGGCTTCTTCAATTTCGACGAAGTGCGGTTTGACTTTTATCAGGACACCACGGTTACGCTGCAGGCGCTGTTTTCGGGAAACATCGACGTCCGCGAGGAATATATCGCCAAAATCTGGGTAACCGGTTATAACAACGACAAGGTTAAAAACGGACAGGTAGTCAAGGAGGCTATTGAGCACAATAATCCGGCCATTCTGCAAAGCTTCGCCTTTAACGTCCGGCGGCCGAAATTCGCCGACCGGCGGGTGCGCGAGGCTATCGGGCTGACATTTAACTTCGACTGGGCGAACGACCGGCTTTTTTACAATCAGTACCAGCGGCTGTACAGCTATTTTACCAACACCGGCATGGAAGCGACGGGACTGCCGCAGGGACAGGAAAAAGAGCTTTTGCTGCCTTACAAGGAGCAGCTGCCGCCATCGGTATTCAACAAAGAATTCGCCAATCCGCGGCATCCCGACTTTAAGGCGTCGCGCGAAAACCTGCGCCGGGCAGTCCGGCTGCTGAAAGAAGCGGGCTATGACTTTGTCGACGGTAAAATGACCAACCTTGAAACCGGCGAACCGCTCGCGTTTGAGATTTTGAGCAATTCGGCCAACGGAAGTTCCTTTACGCGGGTTATGCTGCCCTTTATCGACAATCTGAAAAAAATCGGCATCAAGGCGGTGTTCCGCAATCTGGAAGTCAACATTTTCAAAAACCGGCTGGACAACTTCGACTTTGACATGGCCATTGTTTCTTACGGCGTGAGCCGCATGCCGGGCAACGAACAACGCGAGATGTGGGGCAGCCGTTCGGCAGACGCCAAAGGCAGCTATAATGTTATCGGCATTAAAAATCCGGTGGTTGACGCTCTGATCGAAGGCCTGATTCAGGCACAGGAAAAAGAAGATTACGAGGCGCACGTCCGGGCGCTTGACCGGGTACTGCTTAATGAGCACTATGTCATTTTCCAATGGTATTCGCCGTATAACCGCGTGGCTTACCAAAACAAATTCGGGCACCCGCAGAGCAAAATCAAGGCCGGATACCAGCCGTTTACCTGGTGGATGAAAGAAACAAGGACGAAAGGCCGGAAATGAGAAACTACATTTTGAAAAGACTGCTGCTTATTCCGGTAACACTGCTCGGCATCCTGACAATCAATTTTGCGATTGTGCAGCTGGCACCCGGCGGTCCGGTCGAATATGTGCTGGCCAAATACCGAGGCATGAACGTTGACGCAAAATCGCAGTTTACGGCTTCGGCCGACATGAACATGGAAAGTTCGGCGGCCAAATACCAGGGCGCGCAGGGCGTGCCGGAAGAGCTGGTTAAGGAACTTGAAAAACAATTCGGTTTTGACAAACCGGTGCACGAACGTTTTTTGAAAATGGCCGCGGACTATGCCCGATTTGATTTCGGCCGCAGCTATTATAAAGACAAAACCGTCGGACAACTGATTGTCGAGAGGCTGCCGGTATCTGTTTCGCTCGGATTGTGGTCAACGCTGATTATTTATCTGATTGCCATTCCTCTGGGCATAAAAAAAGCGGTGCGCGACGGCTCGAAATTTGATGTCTGGAGTTCTTTCGCGGTTATTCTCGGCTCGGCAATCCCGGTTTTTCTGTTTGCGGTGTTTTTAATCGTGTTTTTTGCCGGCGGAACCTATCTGCAATGGTTTCCGCTGCGGGGACTGACTTCCGACAACTGGGCGGAACTGCCCTGGTACAAACAGATTGCCGACTATTTCCGGCATATCACGCTGCCGGTGCTGGCCATGGTTATCGGCGGGTTTGCCAGCCTGACCATGCTGACTAAAAACTCCTTTCTGGACGAGATTAACAAACAATATGTACTGACTGCCCGCGCCAAGGGGCTGAGCGAAAATCAGGTGCTCTACGGCCATGTCTTCCGCAACGCAATGCTGATTGTCATTGCCGGAATGCCGGCCATGCTGATTAAAATGCTTTTTACCGGATCGCTGCTGATTGAGGTGATTTTTTCACTCAACGGCCTGGGGCTGCTCGGTTATGAGGCAATTATGACCCGCGATTATCCGGTAATTTTCGGAACATTGTATATTTTTGCCCTGCTCGGCCTGCTTTTAAAACTCATCAGCGATCTGACCTATTCGCTGGTCGATCCGCGCATAACCTTTGACAAGCTGTAGCCAGCTTGACCGCAACACCGGCTGCGGTACGAACCTTTATCGAAACGCGTTGCTTCCGGTGTGCATATCGTAAGTTCGTGCCTTGTATTTTTTGGATTCCCGTGTCAAGCACGGGAATGACAATATTTTTTTCTTCTGTCATCCCCGGGCAAGCATAGCGCGACCTTGGGATCTCTTCGATTGCCGGGTCAAGCCCGGCAATGACGGTATTATTTTTCTTCTGTCATCTTCGGACAAGCGCAGCGCGTTCCGGGGATCTCTTGGATTGCCGGATCAAGTCCGGCAATGACGGTATTATTTTTCTTCTGTCATCCTCGGACAAGCGCAGCTCGTTCCGGGGATCTCTGGATTGTCGGCTCAAAGCCGACAATGACGAAAAGAAAAATAAGCACGAACATGACAGGAAAGAATAAAAGTCCGGAAATGACAATATTATTTCTTCTTATGCTTGACTCTTTTAATATCGTTGCTTTTTTCATATCAGGGTAATTTTGACCGCCTTGCCGTAGGCTTTGGCCAGTTGGTGCAGATGTCCGAGGTCAACCGGTTTGATGCCGACTTCCAGCCGGTCGATAATATCGGCCGGAATGCCGGACAGCTTTTCGACCTGCGCCAGCGACAGGTGCGCACTGATGCGGGCTTCGCGCAGCTGGCGGGCAATGCCGTTCCTGATTTTGATGATTTCGTGATTTTTGGTTGCCATTATGTTCAACTCCTTCAATGTTTTGTTATAAACAAAACCGCTCTCAAAATGAGAGCGGAGGAGCTTCAAACTGCAAAGAAACAGCACGCTTATTCGTCCGCAAAGCGGCTTATTTCGCGTCATCCTCCATAAATGGAGGTTATTTTAGTTTTCTTTGAGGAGCTTGAAGACTCCGCCGTCGGTCTAACCGTTTCCGTCGGCAGAAATGATTATAAAGGCTATAAGCTATTTTGCAACGGCTTTTTTCACGAATGGCATTCCCCGGTTTTCTTCCCTCTTGTCATTCCCGTGCTTCCTCCCTCTAAGTCATCCCCGGGTATTCTCCCTCTAAGTCATCCCCGGGCAAGCGCAGCACGACCCGGGGATGACAACGAAAATACAAGGCACTTGCTCACGATATGTACATAGGAAGCAACGCGCTTCAACAAGCGCCGCAGCCATTGATGCGGTCAAGCTGGCTACAGCTTGCGCGCTTCAACAAAGGTTCGCGCCGCAGCCTGCGAGCGCTCAAGGGCGTCCCCTTGTCAAGCTGGCTACAGCTTGTTACTCATAGCGCAGCGCGTTTATCGGATTCAGAAGCGACGCCTTATAAGCCGGAAAGAAACCAAAAAACAAACCTACCAGCCCCGAAAAGCTGAACGGCAGCAAAACATACAGCAGCGAAACCACCGGCGTAAACGACGTAAACATTTTAATTGCCGCAATGCCGACAAATCCGAGTACAATCCCGATGACGCCGCCAATCAGCGACAATACCATCGCCTCGGTCAGAAACTGCCAGCGAATATCCCAGGTCTTGGCGCCGATAGCCATTCTGATACCGATTTCGCGCGTTCTTTCCGTTACTGAAACCAACATAATGTTCATAATGCCGATACCGCCGACCAGCAGAGAAATCGAAGCAATCGACCCCAGCAGAATGGTCATGATTTTGGTCGAATTTTCCATCATCTCCATCATCTGCGTCAGGTTTCTGATAACAAAATCGTCTTCCTTGTTGGCGCCGAGATTATGCCTCTGCCGCAAAAGCTGCCTGATTTCCTCCTGCGCCGTATAAGTACTCTGCGCATCGGCAGCCTGCAGCATGACAAACTTTACCTGATCGGGAATAGTCATGCCCATAACCTTTTTCTGCGCCGTCGAAATCGGAATAAACACCACGTCGTCCTGATCCATGCCCATTCCGTTCTGACCGCGCTCTTCCAAAACGCCGATAACCTGAAACGGAATACCCTTAATGCGGATAATCCTGTTAATCGGATCGACGTCGCCAAACAGTTCATGCACGACGGTTTCACCCAGAATGGCAACCTTGGCGGCGTTTTTAATATCCGTATCGCTGAAGAAACGCCCGTATTCCAAATCCCATTCCTTAATCAGAAAATTCCGGTTGTCGGTGCCGGTAATGCCGGTCGACCAGTTGGTGTTGCCATAGACAATCTGCGCCGTTTCTTCCATAATCGGCGCCGCATAAACAATTGCGTCAATTTTTTCCTGAATGGCGTTGCCGTCGGAAAGCCGCATCGTCGGCTGTGAACCGTGACCGCCGCGTGCGCCGCTGGAAGTCGCCACGCCGGAACGAACGATAATCAGATTGGACCCCATCGCCTGCATATCCTGCTGAATCGAAATCTGCGCGCCGTTGCCCACGGCCAGCATTACAATCACGGCCGCCACGCCGATAATAATGCCGAGACTGGTCAGCGTCGACCGCAGTTTGTTGGCCCTTACCGCACGCAGAGCTATGCTGCCTATGGTCTTGATGTCTATCATTTTTTGACCTTCTCGTCGCTCACGATCTGCCCGTCGACAATTTTGATAACCCGGTCGCTCCACAAAGCAATGTCTTCTTCATGGGTTACCAGAATAATCGTCCGGTTCAGTTCCTTGTTGAACTTGGTAAAAAGTTTCATAATCTCAATACTGGTTTTGGTGTCCAGATTTCCGGTCGGCTCGTCTGCAAAAATAATCGGCGCCTCGTTGACCAGCGCCCGCGCAATTGCCACACGCTGCTGCTGTCCGCCGGAAAGCTGATTCGGCTGATGGTTCATGCGCGACTTAAGCCCCACTTCTTCCAAAGCCTTTTCCGCCTTGCGGCGGCGGATTTCCTCCGGCACATTGGCATAAACCATCGGCAGTTCCACATTTTCCACGGCAGACGTGCGCGACAGCAGGTTAAACCCCTGAAACACAAATCCGATTTTGCGGTTGCGAATATCGGCCAGACCGTCGGAATTAAGTTTGCTGATATCCACCCCGTCCAGAAAATATTTTCCCGAACTGGGCTTGTCCAGACAGCCGAGAATATTCATCAGCGTCGACTTTCCCGAACCGGACGGCCCCATAATTGCCACAAATTCGCCTGTTCCGATATTCAGCGTCAGCCCTTTGAGAATTTCCAGCTTCATCTCGCCGACGTCATAATGTTTCTTCAGATTTTTAATCTCAATCAGGGACATTAACGCGGCATCCTCATTCTCATGGCTTTAGCCTTAGCCGCCGCCGAATTTTTTTCTTCCAGAATAACCTCTTCGCCTTCTTTGAGTTCGGCACCGCTGACCTCCGTAAATTCGTCGTCATAAACGCCGATAAGAATGCTGACACGCACGGGTTTTCCGTCTTCCAAAATCCACAGGCCCCTGTCTTTATACCGCTTTTTTGCCGAACTGCCGTCGTCATAGGTAAAACGCAGCGCCTTGTTCGGCACCAGCAGCACGTTTTCCTTCTGAGCCGTAATCACTTCCACATTGGCAGTCATACCGGGTTTCAGGCGCAAATCGCGGTTGTCGATTTCAATAATTACCTCATAGGTTACCACGTTGGAGGTCGTAATCGCCTCATTGCGAACCTGCGTAACGATACCGTAAAAAATCTCGTCGGGAAAACTGTCGACGCTGAACTCCACCACCTGTCCTTCTTTGACCTTGGCAATATCCGCCTCGACCACCGAAGCCTCAATCTGCATTTTGGTCAGGTCTTCAGCCACGTTGAACAGCGTCGGCGTCTGAAAGCTTGCCGCCACCGTCTGACCGACTTCGACCGCCTTGGAAACGACGATTCCGTCAACCGGCGAAATAATCTTCGTATAACGCAGTTCGGTCTCCGCCGACTGCAATGACGCCTCAGCCTGCTCCACCTGCGCCTTGTTCAGCGCCAGCTGCGCAATCGAAGTGTCGTAATCTTTCTCTGCCAGATCCAGTTCCTTGTCTGCCGAATATTTCTGATTATTCAGCTTGCGGATGCGTTTCAGATTTTTTTCGTTGTATTTAACCGTACTTTCCTGTAACAGAACCTGCGCCTTGGCAATGTCAAGCGCCGCCCGCTGTTGGGCAACCTTGGCCTCGAACAGATCCGGATCGATTAAGGCCAGCATCTGGTTTTTCTTGACCTCGGAGTTATAATCGACGTAAATCTCTTTTATGGTGCCGGAAACCTGCGTACCGACATTAATCGTCGAAATCGGATTAATAATGCCCGAGGCAGTAACCTTTTCGGTAATGTTCCCGCGCGACAGTTTCTGAGTCGCAAATTCCGGTCCCTCGTCGCGATTTTCGGAAAAATAATATCCGACTCCGACAGCAGCCAGCAAAATCAAAAGCCACTTTACCGATTTTTTCATATTTTACCTGCTTTCATCCGAAATTCTCCCTATTTTGTCTTAATCTAATCATAAAAAATTAAAATACCTTAAATAAGACTTGAAAAAAACCGTTTTTTTGTCTATAGTAAAAAAGAACATTTATACAATTATGGATTTTTAACCCCCGGTTTTCCGGATTAAATATTTTTAATTATGTTAACAGAAGAACAAGAAAGAGCCAAAAGACATGCCAGAAAAGAAGAAAATCTGCGCAAGGCTTTCCGCGGCAATTCAACTGCCCGCATTGAGTCGTTAAAAGGTATTATTCGCGCCCTCGCCGTTGACAAACAACCCCTGGCCGAATACGCAAAGGAAATCGAGCGTCTGCTCGCCTACCCCGAAAACTTCATCAACTGTGAAAAGGAATATAACGCCCTTTTCCTGCTGCTTGAAGAAAACGACCGGATGAAAGAAAAAATAAGCTCTTTCAAAGCATCTTTGAAAAAAATCAATCTGCCTAAGGCCAGCCGCAGATTTTTGAAAGATTAATGGCCGTAAAAATTAAGTTTAATTTCCGGGAGCGTTTACGTTTTCGGACAAATGTATTATTATGACTAAAGAAGAAAAGAAAAAGGCAGCTTTCGAGAGAATGACTGCCGAGCAGAGAAAAGAAGCCGAAGCAAAAGCCAAGGCACGTGCAGAAAAGAAAACAGCAGCCGCAAAAGCCGCCCAAAGCGCTCCCTACGAGCCGAACATAGCGGAAAAACTTGCTGCCAAAAGACAGTTTCTCAAGGAATTGTCGCTTTACTTCAAAGCCGTCCAGCTTGGCAGAGCCGAATACAAACCGGCCATTCTGGAAGCGATGAAAAAAGAGCTTTCGGTCGACGACTACAAAGAATTGCGCGAGCAATACATTGACGTCGTCCGCACCGCTTTCTTCTTCCGTACTCCGGTATATACGCACCCGGTCAAAACGGAAGCTGCCAACTTCCTTGATAAGGTCATGACCCGCTATCAGGAAGCAGAATGGGGACTGATTCTCGGTCTTCTGACCGAAGGTTACGTCTCAAAAACTTTGGCCGGTATTCTGATAAAGCACAGCGAGCTTATCATTAAGACCGGTCTCGGCGAATTCGTTTTCCGTTTCATCAAGGAAATTAAGGAAAGAAACGGAAATCTGGAAGAAGACAGAACGGTTACACCGTTTACCGACGGCCAGAAAAAACGAATTGAACAACTTTTCAACCTATACCGCCCGGTTATCTACAGCGGCGCATTTCATGAGGTTGAATAAGTTATTTGCTTAAAGGAAAGCCCCTTGATGTCTGACATCAACGGGGCTTTTTTTCTTTGTCATGTTCGGCCTTTTTTTCTTCTGTTACCCTCGGCCTCTTCCCCGTCACATTCGGACTTGTTTTCCTTACAGTTACCCTCGGGCTTGACCCGGGGGTCTCTTCTCTGTCATGTTCGGCCTTTTTTTCTTCTGTCATGTTCGGGCTTGTCCCGGACATCTCTTTTTAGATTCCCGTGCCAAGCACGGGAATAATGGTATTATTTATTCTTCTGTCATCCTCGGACAAGCGCAGCGCGTTCCGGGGATCTCTGGATTGTCGGGTCAAGCCCGACAATGACAAAAAGAAAAATAAGCACGAACATGACAGAGGAGAAGAAACAAACACGGCAATGACAATATTTTTTTCTCTTATGCTTGACTTGCAATATCGTTGCTTCTTTTTATTTCAAAACCGTTCCGCTCGGAAAACTGAAACCGCGCAGAAATTCGCCGATTTCCATCGGCTTCTTGCCCTGCCGCTGAATTTTGGCCGGCAGAATTATTCCCTTACCACAGGCAATTGCCAAAACACCGCCTGTCGCACTGTCTTCCAGCCAACCGGGCTCATTGCCGGCCGACATATCAAAATCAGCCTCCAAAATCTTGAAACGTTCACCGTTAAACTCAAAATAAGCCCCGGGAAACGGATTAAAGGCGCGAATTTTGCGGGCAACCGCATCAGCCGGTTCGCTAAAATCAATTTTCGCTTCGCTTTTCTCCAGCTTAGCGGCATAGGGCGTTGTCATTTCACCCTGCCTGCGCGGCGGATAAGCTGCAGGATTGCGCAGATATTCGACAATCATTTCGGCGCCGTGCCCGGCCAGCCGGTCGTGCAGCTCCCCGCCGGTAATGTTTGCCAACGGCACCGGACGTTTATCTTCCAACAAAATATTGCCGGTATCCAGCCCTTCATCCATCTGCATAATCGTCACGCCGCTGACCTCATCGCCGGCCAAAATCGCCCGCTGTATCGGCGCAGCACCGCGCCAACGCGGCAGCATCGAGGCATGGACGTTGATACACCCCAACGGATAAGCTTCCAACACCTCTTTCGGCAAAATCAGGCCATAAGCGGCCACAACCGCCGCATCTGCGCCCAGAGCCCCAAACTTCTCCTGCTCTTCGGCATTACGCAAAGACTTCGGCGTCCGCACTTCTATACCATGCCGTTCGGCAAAAAGATGAACCGGCGTTTTGCTCTCTTTTTGACCGCGGCCGGCCTCTTTCGGCGCCCGTGTATAAACACAGACAACCTCATGTTCTTTGCTTAACGCTTCCAGAACCGGAACCGCAAAATCCGGCGTACCCATAAATACGATTTTCATCCTCTGCCCTCCTGTTTTAAACATATCCGGCATAGTAACGCAACCACCGCTTTTGGCAATAGTTTTCTGCAAATTACTTATATTACCACACACGGACACATACCAATACCACAATTACGACGACGACAACAGGTTCCGTCCCAATAGGTATTTCCAGAACAATTTCCTCCGGAACTTCCGCCGGAAGATGAAGACTTGTAACATGAGCTTCCGGACTTTTTATACCCTGAGTCACAGCTCCAGGCGGAACATTTGGACGAGCAGTCGGAATAGTAGGACGTGCAGTGGGCGTTGGCCGGCACCGAAACCGCCGTTCGGTTCCGGCAGTTATCGGCATAGCAGGTCTGGCACTTGGAAGAACAGTCACTCCAATAGGACTGGCAACCGTAAGAACAGCTGTTGTCGCTCCGGTTCCGACAGTTGTCGGCATAACAGGTCTGGCACTTGGAAGAACAGTCGCCCCAATAGGATT
>ENA-OPEA01000457-OPEA01000457.1-human-gut-metagenome-genome-assembly--contig:-NODE-457-length-22970-cov-18.534366_pt1 | contig 22970 bp, 19 predicted proteins | sample MGYA00241623_ERZ501509 | MGnify/ENA primary metagenome ERZ501509 (study PRJEB25962, sample SAMEA2042571) | human gut metagenome | biome: human gut; feature: human-associated habitat; material: faeces... | reverse complement strand
TCCACCTTCAAATCCACGAACTTCACGCAGTCTGTGGTAAATATATTCTCTCTGCTCCTTGGTCGGCATCAGTTCCGGTGAAGCCTTCATTCCTACCGGCATCAGATGAAAATACCATGCGAAACGGCTTCCATGCTCGATCAGAAGATCAAAGAACTCATCACTGGTAACCGCATCCATATTCTTGCTTGTATAACATACACTGTTTCCAAAGATCAGTCCGTTCTCATGTAACAGATCCATTGCGTGAAGGACTTTATTGTATACACCTTCTCCACGTCGGAAATCGTTGGCATCTTCAAATCCCTCAAGGGAAATGGAAAGGGAAAGATTTCCTACACGCTTCATATCCTCGCAGAATTTCTCATCTACAAGTGTTCCGTTTGTGTAGCAATGGAATGCACAATCATTGTGCTTCTCACACAGACGGATGATATCAGCCTTGCGCACCAGTGGTTCTCCACCGGTCATCATATAAAAATATACGCCCAGTTCCTTACCCTGTGTAACAATGTTGTCTAACTCATCAAATGTCAGATTTAATTTATGACCATACTCTGCTGCCCAGCATCCTGTACAATGGAGGTTGCATGCACTGGTCGGATCCATAAGAATGAGCCACGGAATATTGCAGTTCTCAATTTCTCTCATTTTACGAATCTTCTTGGTTCCTGCAAACGCTGCCTGATATCCAAGATTCAGTGCTGTCATCTTGGCAACATGCGGATCTGTCTCATCCAGAAGACGATTCACATAACGCATCCACTTGCTGTCCGGATTCTGAATCATTTTCTTTGCGCCTTCGTATGCCTCAGAACGGAAATTGCTTCCCATAAACTTCTGTGCGAGGTTTACAATATTGAGCAAACCTTTCTCTCTGTCCTTATTCAGACTCTTTAACGTAGCATCGATAGCGAGCGAAAACGCCTGTCTTTCTGCCGCATCTTTTAAACTTGCCATTTTCTTACTCCTCCGTTTTCTTTCTTGTGTAAATAAATCATAAGATATTTCATCCATTGGAAGTATAGTTGTTTTTCCACCGAATGAACATATTCAATCACAAAACCATGTATGTTTGCAATATACAATCTTCTGAAAATGTCTAAAAAAACATGATTTGTGCATTTTTCCAACGATTTTTGGATATAATTTTTGTTGCAGACTCAAAACGTAGTTTTGAATACTACGTGACATTATACCACTATCTTATGTAAAGTCAACATAAAATATTTACATCTGCTGAAAATTGACCGAAGCAATAAAATATACTATAATGCTGTTGTTTCTTTAAAAAATTGATTATTTACTGAAGATTGGAGTGATTGTATGCCGGGTTTTACCACCCACTATCTGTTTGGCATAGACGCATGCAGACGTCTGACCTCCACATCCATGCACAATATGATCCGACGCGATCACAGCGCATTTGCACTTGGTCTGCAGGGACCTGATCTGTTTTTTTACTATCTTCCCTCTTACCTGATGCATCGAAAAAATATTGGAGATCTGGCACATCGCAAAGATACTGGCCAGTTCTTTGCCAATCTGCTGCAAAGCCGCAAACTTTTTGCAGGGAAAAAACATTCCCTCTCTATTGCAGACGCTTACATCTGTGGATTTATGGGCCATTACACACTGGATTGTACGATTCATCCCTATGTATATGCATTTACAGGCTATAATGCCCAGACCCCACCTTCCAATACGGAATATTTTGGTCAGCATGCTTATTTCGAAACGGAACTCGATTCCGAACTTTTATATGAGAAAAAGCATCTGTATCCTTCCCAGTTTCATCAGAACGCAACGATTCGTCTGACGACGCTCCAGCGGAAAGTCATTGTGCGAATGCTGTGTTACGCATACCGGAACACCTATCCGGATATTTCCGTGAGTGAACTTTTCCTGAGCGGTGCACCATTCTGGATGAAACTTGGAACCCATTTACTGAATGATCCAAGTGGCCAGAAGAAAGTATTATCCCGTCTCATCGAGAAAATTTTCCTTGGACGTGCTTTTTTATCACCGATGGTTGCCAGCGATTATTATCGTTTTATAAAAGATCCGATGAATCTGCACCACCGCGTCTGGATTCATCCATGGACAAAGAAATCTTCCACGGCTTCTTTTCCAGAGCTTTATGATCAGGCTGAAAAAATTTATCATCAACGTCTGGTCCAATACGCGCATCTGCAGCACTCTGGTTTCCCGCAAAAAGAAACCGCACGCTTTCTATCCGCGTACGGTAATCTTTCGTTTCTGAGTGGTCTGCCTTGTGATGAATAAAAGAGTTTCTTCCTATTATATAAGAGACATATGATTATAATATAATCTGATTTTGGAAATCCGCAATCTGCTGACAGATAATTTCCATCAAACGCGTGCGTGCTTCCACGCTTGCCCAGCCAATATGAGGAGTGATAATCAGCTTTTCGCTGTCTTTGATTTTGCGAAGCGGATTATCCTTCCGCATTGGTTCTGCGGAAAGGACATCCAGCCCCGCACCCGCGATTTCTCCGGTCTCAAGCGCATCCGCCAGATCCTGTTCCACAACAATCGGTCCTCGTCCAAGATTCAAAAAAACTGCAGACGATTTCATTTCCCGAAATGCTTCCCGGTTCATGAGTCCCCGCGTATTTTTATCAAGAGGTGCATGAACAGAAACAATATCTGATTGTTCCAACAACGCATCAAATTCCACACGTTCATATCCCTGCTGAGAATTCTTACCGGAAGTGGAATAATAGATCACCCGGCATCCGAATGCCTTTGCAATATCCGCCACACGTCTCCCGATATTTCCCAGACCAATGATTCCCCAGGTTTTTCCGCTCAGCTCATGAAACCTTTTCTCAAAATGGGTAAACATAACATCTCCCACATATTTCTCCGATTTGACATACTGATCATAATACGCAAGCTTTTCCCAAAGATAAAACAGCATGGCAAACGCATGCTGGGCTACGCTTTCCGTGGAGTATCCTGCAACATTACGCCATTCTATGCCACGGCTTTTTAAATATTCCTTATCCAGATTGTTTGTTCCCGTTGCCGTCACACAGACAAGTTTCAGTTTTTTTGCTTTTCCAATCGAATGCTCATTAATCTCCACTTTGTTTAACACGATCACGTCTGCATCCACGGTCCGTTCCAAAGCTTCTTCTGTAGTGGAAAAATTATATGTTACCACCTCTCCCAGTTTTTCAAATGCAGACAGATCAATATCATCTCCAATTGTTTTTGCATCCAAAAATACGATTTTCATTTTATCCTCCTACCCTATTCTGATTCCAAAAGAAAAAGAGGCTGCCTTTTCTAACATCCTCTTCCCCTTTACATCCTGTATTTATATCTATGCAATCGAAAATGCATAGACCGTTTTTGTATCATATGATTTTCCGGCTTCTGTCAATGGTGTTGTAAAATTTGGCTCATTGATGGAATTTGGAAAATACTGTGTTTCCAGACAAAAAGCATCCCGCTCTTTGCATACTGCTCCGCCCTGCACTTTCTGTCCCTGAATGAAATTCGCCGTGTAAAGCTGCATACCGATACAATCCGTAATCACGTCCATCTTTATGCCACTCTTTGTACTGTATGCGGTGGCAATCTTTTCAAGCCCTGCCCGCTCCTTATCCAGAACAAAATTATGATCGTATCCATGGCCGTAAGAAAGCTGATCATTTGCCTGCTCAATATCTCTGCCCATCGGCTTTGCTTCCCGGAAATCAAACGGTGTTCCATCCACCGAAGCAATCTCACCGGTCGGAATGGATTTTGCATCAATTACCGGTGTGTAATGAGACGCGCGGATCTGCAGAATCTGTTCCATGGCACTGCCGCTTCCGGCACCATTCAGATTGAAATATGCATGATTTGTCATGTTAAAAATCGTTGTCTTATCCGCTGTTGCATGATATGTAATGGAAAGTTCGTTCGCTTCAGTTACTTCATACGTTACTTTCATAACTGCATTTCCCGGATATCCCTGCTGACCTTCTGCATCCTTAATTACAAATGTAATTTTGTCTGCCGTCTGTTCCTCAGCATCCCACAGACGTCTTGAAGTCGCCTGTGAACCACTGTGCAGATTATTTTCATTATCGTTTTTCTCAAGCTGATAGGTAACTCCATCGATCACAATTTCCGCATTTGCAATACGATTGCAGTTTCTTCCAACAACTGCTCCAAAACTGGCCATCTGCTGCTGATAAGTCTCTGCATTTTCATAACCAAGGACCACATCTGTATTTTTTCCGTCCTTATCTTTTACCACAAGTGATACAATGGATGCTCCAAAATCTGTAATCTGTGCATACATCCCCTTCGTATTGGAAATAGTATAAAGTGTTGCCTCTTCTCCATCTGCAAGCTTTCCAAATGCTTTTCGTTCCATAACTGTAATTGCCTCCTGAATTCATCTACTCTGTTCCTGTCTATATAAAATATTTTACCTTGTTTGGGTTAAGAAGTAAAGAACAAGTGCCGATGTAAATAGTAAAAATATAGAAATTATAACCTTTTTAAGAAAGGATGTTTATTATGTCCACAAAAGTTTCCTCTGGGGTATCATTATCCACGAATTATTTTTTAAGAAACTTCTATACAAATAATCAGAAAGCAGCCAAAACCTCCGGTCGGTCCGGTTACAGTAATGTGGAGCTTTCCTACGAAGACAGCCGTGCTTTAAACAGGGCTGCCAAGCGGCTTTCCAAAAGTGATTTTGGTTCCGACACGGATGAGAAAGACGATGATCTCAATGATACATCGAAGGCTGCCATTGAAGCCTTTGTGGATACTTACAACTATACGGTCACTTCCGGGAAATCCAGTTCCGACTACGAAACCAAACGTTATGTCAAGCAGCTTAACACGCTGAGTAAAAAACATGCAGATGAACTGGAAGATTTAGGTATCACGATAAACAGTGATGGCACTTTGGATCTCAACAAAGACCTTCTGAAAACCGCCAATAATTCCAAGGCACGAAAGCTGCTCTCTTCGGATCAGGAATATCCGCAGAAGCTCGTCAAGCTTTCCCGTAAGATGAATTCTGCTGTACAGGACAACATTATGTCCTTAATCAGTACGCAGAATATGCATATTGACATCTCCTTATAAAATGCAAAGCAAAAGCAGGTGATACGGTTCGTATCACCTGCTCTTTTTATTTCACTGTTTTTATAGGAACTCATCTTCTTCCGGCCAAATATCACCCTCATTTAATCCGTGCTCAGTCAGCCAGCTGTCCTCCACGGAAAAACAGGTTTCTTCTTCTTTTTCATTAATCAGAGTCACCGACACCTTCGGCTGCTGTCCTTCCGTCAGTTCCTCACACCCATACTCTCCGTCAAAAATGTGTTTGATCTTCCACATATGACACTCCTTTTTTCCAGACATTAAAAGATTTTTCTAAAATCGAACGCTTTCTATTATACCACATGTTCCTTCACAATCACAGTGGTCAGATATCCTTTTGCCTGTTCCAGTTCATCCAGGCCACAATACACCTGTTCATTCTCCATGCCGCAATTGGATATTCCATAAATGTCCTGGTGCACTCTGCTCTCTTTATCCTGCATCGATTCCCGGAGCACCCATAATAACTCTTCGAGTTTTTTCCCGGATTTCATATAAATGCGTGTACCATGAAAACCGAGTGACTCACGCACGTCATACGCCGCCGGAATAATATGGATTTCCTCATCTTTTTCTCCCAGAGAAATCCCCAGTCTTGCCGCTACTGCACAAAACGACGGCACACCACTTACGATCCGCGCCTCCCAGCCGGCATCTGCTGCACATCTGTGCATATACATATAGGTAGAATATATCCCCGGATCTCCAATTGTGAGCATTCCTACCCGCAGTCCCTGTCGGAGATAATCTTCCACAGCATCATAAATCCGTTTGTGTGCCAGTTCCAGTTTCTGCGCATCTTTGATCATCGGAAATGGCATGCAAAGAAGCGGCATATCTGCAATTTCCGGACAAACCTGCTCCACGATCCGATACGCATAACATTCCTCTTTTGACACCGCCGGAAGCACAATAAGATCACAGCTGCGAATCGTTTCCAGTGCCTGTAAGGTCATCAGTTTCGGATTTCCCGGTCCCACACCGATTCCATAAAGGATACCCGGACGGTTTTCTGTTGTTAAATCACAAAATAATTTTTGCGTTATTTGCCGCAAATGTGCCAGATACACTTCCCGGACAGCCGGATACTCCCCAATTCCACGAATCACACATTCCGGCCGGTATCCCGCCGCCTGTAATTTTCCGGCAAAGGAATCCGCATCCGGCTGCTCCCCGTCCTGCATGCCGCCTGCCATATCATTGTTTGCGTGGTCTCCCGCCACCAGCATAAACGGTATAAGAAGCACTTTCCCGTTCTGTCTGCTCTGCAGCCCGGACTTCATCCGTGCAATCACATCTTCAATGGTAATACTGCCTTCCACCGTTGCAATATAAATTTCATGCTTTGCATAAGCACGCAGCGACTGTTCCATCATCGCATAACTGGCATCTGCCGCATGTTCGGTTCCATGCCCCATCAAAATCAATGGGAAATCTCCCACCTCTTCCTTCAGCGACTCCCACAGTGCTTTTGCCACATCCTCATAATCCTGCGGTTTTGCCAAAAGCGCATCGGCAACTGCAATCTGTTCGAAAGCACCGGCATATTTTTTCGCTGCTTCCTTGAGTCTGTGATTTTCAATTCCGTCAATCACATGGGTAGGAAATACAGCTACATGCGTCACTCCCTGTTTTTTCATGCTTTCGAGAGCTTCCGTCGGACTCTTTGCTTCTATATGCTCGCGCTTTTTCATTGCGTTACGCACAATCGTACTCGAGACAGCTTCCTCTACCACGGCATCCGGATACAATGCCCGGACCTGCCGCGTGATGGCTGCAATATTTTTCTGCCGGGTATCCGGATAGGTTGTTCCAAAACTCACAATTAAAATTGCTTTTTTCATGTTATTTTGCATTCCTCTCTCTGTGATATAAGCGTGCTGCCTGTACAAAGTGTTCCACAAATGCCGGATTGGACGGATAATACAAATGTGGATAACCCCACCAGTTTCTGTCGTCCTCGTGGATACATGTCCAGGATGTTCCGCTTACCGGTTTGACCGCCACGCAGCTTTCTCCATTGTTGTCACTGTCATAGTAATGAAATTCATGTGCACGGACAGGTTTTCCCGCCAGGAAATGGGACGTCTGTTCCGTCACATTCACATAGCCAAAACGTACAAGTTTTCCCCGGTTATGACAGCTGCCCGTTATGATACCTGCCATCGGCCAGTTTTCTCCTTCTTCATCTGTCATGGATTCATGCAGATACATAAACCCGCCGCACTCTGCCACGGACGGCATACCATTTTCAATTGCCTCCCGGATGGAATTGCGCATGGAGACATTTTCTGAAAGCTGCCGGGCACACAACTCCGGATAGCCTCCTCCCAGAAGAAGCGCATCCGCTTCCTCTGGAATTTTTTCCTGTCCAAGCGGCGAAAACCAGACGAGTTTTCCACCATACGCTTCCAGAAGCCGCAGGTTATCCTCATAATAAAAACAAAATGCCTCATCTTTTGCAACTGCAATAACCGGACATTCCTCCTGCTGTTTTTCCTTTTTCTGTAAAACCCCTTTGTCTTTTCCCGGTTCCTGTAATTTAGGCAGTTTCGTTTTTCCGTCCCGAAACGCATGTAAAAGTGCCCAGCTTTGCAACAGCTGCAGCATCCGATCCAGATCTGCGGTCTCTTCCAGTTTTTCCGCAGCCTGATTGACCTGCTTGCGCAGACCTTCCATTTCCTGTGGCATTTTCAAACCCAGATGCCGGCTCTCCAGATGCAGACTTTTCTGTACCGGAAAGCATCCCAGCACCGGAAGCCCCAGTTCTTCCTCAATCACTGGTGTCATTGTCCTGCAGAATCCCTCCGATGTCCGGTTTAATATCACACCAATGATCCGGTGATCCCTGTCATACTGTAATATCCCTGCCAGAAGTGCAACCATCGTGCGCCCCATCCCACGGGCATCCAGCACAAGCACAACCGGCAGATCCAGGGTCTGCGCCAGGTGATAGGCAGAGCCCTCTTTTTGTGTGCCCCCAAGACCATCGTATAATCCCATCGCTCCCTCGATCACCGAATAGGTGAAGTTCTCCCGGTCATATCCATACAGTTCCCGGATCTGATCTGCCCCTGAAAAAAACGTATCCAGATTGCGCGACGGTACACCAATCACCTGACGGTGAAACATGGGATCAATATAGTCTGGTCCGCTTTTGAACGCACGAACTGCAAATTTTCTGTTTTTCATTGCTGCCAGCAACGCACAGGTGATTGTCGTTTTTCCACTGCCACTTTGCGGCGCTGCCAGTACCATTCCACTGTGTAACATAGTTCTCTCCTCATTATGCCATCGTCAGCACACAGATATATACGGGGTTCTCAGCCTGCATCAGATGATAGGTTCCCACGGTTTTTGCCCTGCTGACCTGCACCTGTATGATTTCTGTCTGCATTTTCCCTGCAGCAAGTTCTGTAATCTGAGCCACGGTTTCAAGACTTATGGCATTGACAACCACACGTGTCCGTGGATTCTTCTCCCAGATGACATGCAGAATATCCGCAAGGCATCCACTGCTTCCCCCAATGAATACATGTGTCGGAGGTTCCAGGGATTCCAATATATCCGGTGCTTTCCCATCCACCGGAATCACATTTGCCAGATGAAATTTTTCCAGATTCCGGCGCAGAAGCTGCTGTGCTGTGGCTTTTTGCTCAATGGCGTACACACGAATCCCCGGACTGCATTTTGCGCACTCTACTGCAATTGATCCGGTACCACTCCCCACATCGTATACCACAGCATCTTCCGTCAGGCCAAGTTTACATAAGGAAAGCGCGCGCACTTCTTCCTTGGTCATCGGAACTGTTTTTTCCCCTTCCACGACACGCAAAAATGATTCATCGGACATCCCTGGAACAAGACGTCTTTTTTGCACATTTTCATTGCATAATAACAGGGTATACAGGCCCTCTTCTTTTGTATTTTTTGCCTCTTTGCACGATAATTCGCGGATTTTTTCTACATCATAAGAAAGCTGAAACCCAGCAATCATGCGGGTTTTCGTCAATTTTTCTTCTTCTATCCAGCATCCAATTCGCCGGACATCCTCCACTCCGGAAACCAGCAGAAACGTCTTAGGAAAATGCCGGATCGCATCGAGAACGAGTGCTCTGGTCTCTGCGGTATCTTTTTTCCCGTGGATACTTATAATTTTTGCATCCTGCCAGGCAATTCCCGTTGCCGCAGAGAGGTAGGAAACGGATGAAATTCCTGGAAAAATACGAATTTTTTTGTAATTATTTTTATTTAATTCTGTTTTTATTTTTTCTGTTCCACTGTAAAATCCAGTATCTCCGGAAAATAATATGGAGACTTTCAGTTTCTGGCCATCCATTTGGGATTCCTTTTGTCTTAAAACCGGTAAAATATCTTTTGCGAGATAAAAAGGATAGGTTTCCTTACTGTTTTCCACCACTTCGAGCATCCGTTCTGCCCCAAAAACCACATCAGACTCTTCCAGCGCTCTTTTTGCTTCCTGTGTCAGTGTCGCTGCACTCATACCGATGCCAATCAGGGAAATTTCCACCTCCGGACGACCAGAAATCGTATGTCCAAGCAGACGGGAAAGTGTTTCGGTTACCTGTGCATAAGACATTCCCTGCTCCTGTTCCTGTTTCCCGATCACGCATGCCGTAATCCCTGCTTTCTGTGCTGCCGCAAGTTTTTCCTGAAATCCGCTGTGCGCACCGCTGGCTTTTGTAACCAGATAGCGGATCGAAAACTGATGGATCATTGCCAGATTCATTTCCTCCGAAAACGGGCCCTGCATCGCAAGAATCTGCTTTCCGCGGATACCCGCCTTTTCACAGAGACCGATACTCTCCAATCCGGGAAGCACACGCACAAACAAACGCTCCTTCAGGGGTGCAAATACCGCCAGCTCTTTGCTTCCGGTTGTCAGAAGAATGTTTCCGGATGTGTCCGTAAGTGCCTGGACACAGCTTTCATAATCGGCAAACACATGCACGGTTCCAGCGCGCTCTTTCATGCCTTCGTTTTCCGGTATGCTACAGATTCCATCGTCCATTCGCCGCTGGAGCCGCAGATATGGAATTCCACTTCCTTTTGTACTCTCCCGGATGTTGGCAGACACTTCTGTGGCAAACGGATGCGTAGCATCCACGACTGCCGCATAGTTGTTCTGTCCGTTTTTTTTCAGCAGGGCGCGCATTTCCTCTACGTCCAGTCTTCCTACACAGACCTTCACCCCGGCAAGTTCCGGCATGACCATCTGACCGTATTCGGTTGCTACATGCACATCACAGGCAATATGTGCCCGTGAAAGTTCCTGTGCGAGAAGACGACCTTCCGTTGTTCCCGCATAAATTAACACTTTCTCTGCCATCTTATTCCTCTTCCCCGTTTTCTGCTGCTATATATGGTATCCTCTCGGTGTCACAAGCTTTCCATCAATAATTTTTGTCTGGGAATTCCCGATAAATACCGTGGTAAACATGTTCACCGGTGTATGCACCAGTTCCGCCATGGTAAGGGTTACGGCTTTCGTATCATCGCGTCCGATATTTTCCACATACCCACAGGCACGCTCCGGTTCCACCCCGTGTTCCATCAGAATTCTGCAGGCACGCTCCAGATAGTCTGCCCGTTTATGGCTCGACGGATTATAAATTGCCATTGCAAAATCTCCCTCCGCCGCTGCAATCAGCCGCTTTTTAATCCTCTCCCACGGGGTGAGAAGATCACTCAGGCTGATCACGCAAAAATCATGGTTGAGAGGAGCCCCAAGCACTGCCGCACCGCTGCTTGCTGCTGTTATTCCGGGAATTACTTCAATGATACAATCATCATATAATTTTCCGATTTCCAGCATCAGGGATGCCATCCCGTAAATTCCGGCATCTCCGCTGCAGATCAACGCCACTTTTTTGCCTTCTCTTGCCTTCTCGAAACACATCTGGCAGCGTTCCCGCTCCTGCCGCATCGGTGTAGACAATAATTCTTTGCACCCGAACCGTTCCCCAAGCAATTTCAGATATACGGTATAACCGATGATCACATCACTGGCTTCTAACACCTGCATGGCTTCCTGCGTCATCATATTTTCCTGTCCCGGTCCCATACCGACCACATAAATCCGGTGTTTCATTTCTTTCTCCTTCCTTTCGTTTCACACAAACTGCAATACGATTTTCTCCCGTTTTGCCACGGCAATTGTCACGCCATCCATAGCCTGCTTATGTATCAGCAAACTACCTCCGTCTGCTGCAGCGACCGCAGCACGCTCACATACGTTATCCACTCCCACGGTTCGGGATACAAACGCGGATGCGATGAAATCACCTGACACTTTTTTCAGTTCTCCGGCAGAAAAAACGACAAACGGTACCCGCAAATGCTGTGCCAGTTCCTGCAGACCGGGTTCTTTTTCCTTCACATCAACCGATGCCAGGGCATAGATATCATCCAGGTCTATTTTTCTGCTATCCACCAATGTTTTTATCATTTGTTTTATCTCGTTATAACTTTTATTTTTTCTGCATCCCATGCCAAGTACGGCTGTTTTCGGAGCTAAAACAAGCGTTTTACGGTCTTCCCGTAGCTCTTTTTTTGTAATCCACACATCCACAGCATGTTCCGCCTGTGCATCCTTCCACGAAATCAGCCTTACTTCCTTTGGCGGCTGTAATTTTGCCACCTCCTCCGGGGACATACATGCCGGATCTACCGCCATCACAATGGTTTCTCCCTGTAACAGTTTTCCAGACACATGCCGGATCGCTTCGGGGTTACACACCCGCAGGCCATTTTTTCTTGCAAACACATCAACGGCAAAAAGCCCATTCACGTCCGTTGCAGTCGTCACAACCGCAGCGGAATGCAATGCTTCTGCGATCTGCTGCGCCAGTTCATTGGCACCACCCAGATGTCCGGACAGCACCGGAATCACAAACTGTCCGGCCTCATCCAGCACCAGTACCGGACTGTCCACGGTTTTGTGGCGGATCAAAGGTGCGATGGCCCGTACGGCAATCCCGAGAGCTCCAATGAAAATCACGGGAAACTGTTGTGCAAAAGCCTCCTCCAGAAAATCCGGAAGTGACCGGTTTCCTCTTTCTCTTATCTGTATCTTTGAAACCGCAGGGTGACCACCGTAACGGCTCTGCCAAAATCCATACGAAACAGAAAGTGAAAGTTCTGTGATTCGTGCCGCAAGCTCTCTTCCACGTTCCGAAAACCAGGTCATATACAGGATCATTCCGGTAACTCCTTTCCCGCATGGATGTTACACATTACTCCCTCATTTTCTACAGTGTTTTGGGTTTTTGCCTTGCGGAATTCAGTTGTAAAATCCGGCGCGTAGAGTCTGGAGCGCGTATAATGCTGATTTGATATTACATCTCCGACCAGCACCAGAGCGGTTTTGGTAATATTATGTTTCTTTGCCACCGCCGCCAGCTCCTGCACAGTACAGATATATGCTTCCTCGTCCGGCCAGGTTGCCTTGTACACCAGCGCTGCAGGAGTATCCGGCTCATATCCTCCATTTACAAGGCGCCGTGATAATTCCTCCAGCATTCCGGTACTCAGATAAATTGCCATGGAAGCATGGTGTGCGGCAAAACTCTCAATACTCTCCTTTTCCGGCACCGCCGTCCTTCCGGCCATCCGGGTGATGATCAGTGACTGTGACACATCCGGAAGGGTATATTCCAGATTCAGCGATGCCGCTGCTCCAAAACAGGCACTCACACCCGGACAACTCTCATACGCAATCCCCTTCTGATCGAGAATATCCATCTGTTCCCGCACCGCTCCGTATATACTGGGTTCTCCCGTATGAAGTCGAATCGTGATTAAATTATTTTTTTCTGCCTGTTCCATCACCGAAATAACCTCTTCAAGTGTCATTTTGGCGCTGTTATGAATCTCACAGCCCTCTTTTGCATAATCGAGAAGCTGTGGATTGACCAGCGAACCGGCATAGATGATGACATCTGCTTTCTGCAGCAGACGCATTCCCCGCACAGTAATCAGATCCGGTGCTCCGCTTCCTGCTCCGACAAAATAAATCATAGCAACCTCCTGAGTAATTCTTCTGCTTTTCCGGTCATCCCAAGCAGCCCGTAGGTATTGGAATAGACAATACACTCGATCTGTAACCGACCGGCCGCACGTTTTTTCAGATAGAAATCAATTTTTTCCATGATATCTTCCATAACATCTTCTTTTTTACCTTCGGCATCAATAAACGCAAGTGCTTCCTCGGTTGTGACGCAATCTAAAATCTTCTTTAAACATTCTAAAGATACATTTTCACGGATGCCGGCTGCCGCTAAAAGTTCCATCCGACAATCTCCCTCATGGGAATGGGTGTTCATAATGCCTCCAGCCACCTTAATCAGTTTTCCGATATGTCCGGTTAGAAGCATTGCAGAAAATCCCAGTTCCGCCGCCATATCGATCGTCTCTCCGATAAAATTACTGCATTTCACACTGCGGTCAAGATCATATCCATAGGTCTGCTGCATGAAATCCAGTCCATAATTTCCCGGTGAAACTGCCGCAATGGTCTGCCCTTCTGCACGCTGCTGGCGGAGTTCCACACGGATGGTCTCCTTAAGTGCCTGACTGCTCATCGGTTCCACAATTCCTGTCGTCCCCAGTATTGAGATTCCCCCGACAATCCCCAGTCTTGGATTAAACGTACGCTCTGCAAGTGCTTCCCCATCCGGCACAGAAATCAGAATATGCAGTGTTCCGTGAAAATCACAAATCCGGCACACTTCCTGCACTTCCCGGGTGATCATTTCCCGCGGCACATGATTGATTGCGGCATTGCCTACGGGCTGATCAAGTCCGGGTCTCGTCACACGGCCCACACCCTTTCCTCCGTCAATCTGCAGAAGTTCTTTTTCTCCATCCCCACGGTTGTCCGCAGTGACCGTGGCACAGATTTTACTTCCGCTGGTCACATCCGGATCATCGCCGCCATCCTTGACCACAGCGCAGGAAACCTGAGATTCCCCGCGCACGATATCCGTCACTTCCGCGGTGTATGGGATTCCTTTTGGAGTCTCAATCGTTATACAATTTTTTATTTTACCCGTCAGAAGCATATATGCCGCAGCCTTTGCAGCTGCGGCAGCACAGCTGCCGGTTGTAAATCCGTACCTCACACCAGATACGCCTCCTTCTTTCCTTTATACCGGCCGGATCTGATATAACAGTGCGTTTACGATTGCTGCCGCTACATTGCTGCCGCCTTTTCTACCGCGGTTGACAATATGCGGCACATCGGTTTTTAAAATCAGTTCTTTTGCTGCCTCTACATTTACAAATCCCACCGGAACTCCAATAATAAATGCAGGACGCCAATCACTTTTCTGCATCAGTTCATAGAGCGAAATCAATGCCGTCGGCGCATTTCCCACGGCAAAAATAACAGGTTTATCAATATGTGCTGCATGCTCCATGCTGACCGTCGCACGTGTCACCTGCCGCGTCTTTGCCTCCCGCGCCACATCCTCATCCGCCATAAAACAATGCACCGTTCCTCCAAATTCCCCTAACCGTTTTTTGTTGATGCCTGCAAGCGCCATATTGGTATCCGTGACAATGTCAGCGCCACCTGCAATCAGTTCTTTGGCAATCTGCACGGCATGGGGAGAATACGTCATCGTCTTTGCATAATCAAAATCCGCACTTGTATGGATCACGCGCTTTGTCACCGGCTCCTGCTCCGGTGGAAGCACGATACCACGCTCCTTTAGTTCTTCCCCTATGATGGCAAAACTTCTTTTTTCAATCTCTCCCGGAAGAACATATTCAATGTTTTCCATAACGTTTTTCTTCTCCTTTCTTCTTTATATCCAGCAATGCCTCAATCAGTTGTACATTTTCCGGATGACCTTTTACGGCAATTCTGTAAAAGTCCTGTCCCAGTCCTGTATAGTTTGCGCAGTTTCGGATCAGAATTCCTCTTTCCAGCAATAATCTGTACAGTGGAATTTGTGTTTTCAGCAACAAAAAATTAGCTTCCGAAGGAAAAATTTTCATTTGATTTCCAAATATTTTTGTTAACTCGTGTTTTAAAAAGTGCTTTTCTTCCTGAATCAGCCCAATCGTATCCTTCAGATACTTTCTACGACTCCAACCAGGAAGCGAATCATTCAGAATGTCCATGCCGATCCGCTGCGCAACCACAGATACATTCCACTCCGGCAGCTGATGCGCAATTTTTTCACAGATATCTTTCTGCGCCAGCAGATACCCCAGCCGGATTCCCGGAATCGCATAGATCTTTGTATATGCCCGCACGACAATCAGATGCGGATATTTCCGGATCCAGGAAACATATCCTTCCGTCCCCGTGAATGCAATGAAACATTCGTCCAGCACCACAGTAATCTGTTTCTTTTCACACACGTCAAGAAGCGTCTCCAAAAGAGACGCTTCCATTTTGTTTCCCGCCGGATTCGCTGGATTCGCCAAAAATAATAAGCTGATTCCATCTAGATGCCTGCACAATGACTCCATCTGTGCCATATCCATGGCAAAATTATTTTCTTCCCGCAACGGAATACTGCATATCTCGGCTCCCACTGTCTGAGCCGCCCAGGCATATCCCGAAAAAGAAGGAGCCAAAATGCCCACCCGCTTCGGGCGCAGTGCATGCACAATCGCAACAAATAATTCGGATGCTCCGTTGCCACACACTACTTCTTCTGTTGAAAAACCATAAAGTGCTGCAAGCCGTTCCCGCAACAGCACATTGTCATACTGTGGATAACGGTTGCTGTGAACCGCCGCTTCCGCCATCCGTTTCTGCAATATCTCCGGCAGCGGCAGCGGATTGGTATTTACAGAAAAATCATATGTGATCTGATTTTGATAAATATCCCCACCGTGTGCGGCCACTGTCATGCTGCGTGTTCTCCTTCTTTCATGTTTTCCCGTATCTGCATTACTGCTTTTCTTCCTATTTTACTACAGGAATTCTTTGATTCCAAGGGAAAATCACACAAACCATTTTTATTGTAGATCTCCAGCCAGCTCCTGCATCAGATGATGTACCGTAGTGATCTCGTGAATCCGCCCCGTATTCGCCCCACAGAATACCAGACCGTTTTCCACATCCCCGCGCACGGCATCGATCAACGCTTTCGTAATACAGTAAGGAACTTTCTGCGGACTGCATTTTTCCAGACAGTTGTAACATTTACTGACTGGCAGCTTTGCGCGCTTTACACGATCGATAAACTTATTGCGCAATGCACGTCCCGGCATACCGACCGGGCTTTGGATAATCTCGATATTTTCCTCACTGGCGTGAATATACGCCTCCTTGTATGCCTCCGATGCATCACATTCTTCGGTTGCGACAAAGCGGCTGGCAATCTGCACACCATCCGCGCCGAGATCCAGCGCATGCGAAATATCTTTCTGATCAAATATCCCGCCGGCCACAATGACCGGAATATTTTTCTGATACCGCTGTTCGTATTCCTTTTTGCAGTCGATAATCTGCCGGATCTCTCCGTCAAAATTAATGGCATCCATATGTGCCAGCTGTTCATTGGAAAACCCCAGATGCCCGCCGGCTTTCGGTCCCTCCACTACAATAAAGTCCGCCGTGCGGTCATAGCGGTGCGCCCACATCTTCAATATCAGCTGGGTTGCACGCTTCGAGGATACAATCGGAGCTATCTTTGTCCGGCAGGTTCTGCTGACAAACTCCGGCAGATTCATGGGAAGCCCGGCTCCACTGATAATCACATCTGCCCCTGCCGCAACTGCTGCCTGGACATGCTCTTTGTAATGCTTTAATGCAACCATAATATTGACACCCACAAGTCCGTTTCCACAGGCAAGCTCCTTTGCTTTCCGGATATGTTTTTTGATGGCTTTTAAGTTACAGCCTGCCTGATCATTCTCGAAGCCTTCTTCATCGTAGCCGATCTGCGCAGTAGAAATGATACCGACACCACCCTCCTTTGCCACCGCTCCCGCCAGATGGCTTCTGCTGATTCCTACCCCCATGCCACCCTGGATGATCGGAATTTTTGCAATCAGATCCCCGATCTGCAGTTGTTTCAACTTTGATGTATATGTGCTTATCATGCACGTTTCCTCCATATTTCAAAATTGTTTGACTATCAAACAATTTTCAGTATATGGCAATGTGGTTTCTTTGTCAACATGTATTTGTTTTCATTTCTTTTATACGTAGTTTTATTTACTACTTCCATATCTGATATTTCTTCTAAATGCAAAAACCGTGGGTTTCCGATTTCACTGAAATCCTGAAAACCCACGGTATCTGGCATGTCGTCTTATCCTTTGACAGCCCCCACAATTCCGTTTGCAAAACTTTTCTGCAGAACAAGGAAGAGGATGCCCGTCGGAAGAGAACAGATGAGTACTCCGGAAAATTCATTTTTGGCACGCTGTATTTTTTCGCATAGAAGTTCTGCTGTTTCTGCCGCCCGTTCACTCCCATGCGCAATCGTAACCGCATACATGCAGTAATAGGATGCGGCAAATACCTTTTGCAGTTCTTCTCCTGTTTTTGTTTCCCCGAGCAGCAATTCTTTGAGCAGTTCCTCCGCGGTTTCCCCAGTCATTGCATGATCCGGATGCCAGCCGGGAATCCGCGCTGCCGCTTTTTGAAGCACGCCAAGAAGCTCATGCGGTGTGAGGGTTGGCTTTAAGATATAATCCACCACCCCCTGCATGAGCGTCTGCTTTACATATTCAAAATTATCGTATCCACTGAGAATGATCATCTGGATGTGCGGATAGCGGTGATGTACCGCCACCGTAAAATCGACACCGTCCATCAGCGGCATTACAACGTCACTGATAACAATCTGTGGCTGAAGCTTTTCGATCTGATCCATGGCATCTTTACCATTTGCAGCTTCCCCCATAGTAAACATTCCCCCAAAAACGGTCTTATCCTCTATCGTGCATTTGCCGGCTCCACGTTGACCGACTTTCCTTTGATCTTTACATTTTTCATGGCTTTTAATACATCTTTTCCATACTCCTGCGGCACCTCGACAAATGTGTAATTATCATACATGTCAATTGCCCCCACAAGTTTGCCCGGAATCTTTGCCTCTCCGGCTACAGCCCCGAGAATATCTCCCGGGCGGATCCGCTGGCTCTTTCCGATGTTAATGAACAGACGTACCATCCCTTCCTCGGCTCCGGTATCTCCTGCTAATGCATCATCAAATTCGTGATCCTCCTTTGATAATTCCACTCCGCCGATTGCCTGTTTTAAAAATGCAGCTGCAATATCCATCGCTGTATAATCAGAGTTGTTCACCTGCTGCTCTATCAGTTCAATCATATCGCGCAGATCTCCGTCCTCGATAATCTGTCCGATGCCGTCAAGAATCTTATCCGCCTTGATCGCTGCCACATCATCCGAAGATGGGATTGGCTGCGCCTTGATCTTTGTCTTGCAATAGCGCTGGATCTCTTTGAGTTTGTATACTTCCTTGCCCTTAACGAAATTAAACGCTTTTCCGGTACGGCCGGCGCGTCCGGTTCTTCCGATCCGATGCACATAATATTCATTGTCCTGTGGCAGGTCATAGTTGAATACCGCTTCAACATCATCCACATCAATTCCACGCGCTGCGACATCGGTTGCAATCAGGATATCTGTTTTCCCATTTCGGAATTTTTTCATCACTCGGTCACGCTGCACCTGTTTCATATCGCCATGAATTCCCTCTGCTGCATAGCCGCGCCCCTGTAATTCCGATGCCAGTTCATCCACCATGCGCTTGGTATTACAAAATACCAGCGAAAGCTTTGGATTATAATAATCCAGCAGGCGTGTCAGCACTTCCATCTTATCATTTCTGCGCACATCATAATAATACTGGTCAATATTTGGAACCGTCAGTTCTTTCTTCGTCACCTTGATCGTAGTCGCATCATGCTGGAATTTTCTTGTGATTTCCAGAATCGGCTTTGGCATAGTTGCCGAAAAAAGTACGGTCTGCCGGTCTTCATCCGGGATATAGGATAAAATTGTTTCTATATCCTCGCGGAATCCCATATTAAGCATCTCATCCGCTTCATCCAGCACAATCGTGTTAATATAATCACAGCGAATGGTTTTGCGGCGCAGATGATCCATCACACGCCCCGGTGTTCCGATGATGATGGTTGCCCCACCTTTTAATGCCTTGATCTGACGGGAAATATCCTGCCCTCCATAAATGGGAAGCACTTTGATCCCATGCATATATTTTGCAAGTTTCCGGATTTCTTCCGCACTCTGGATGGCCAGTTCTCTTGTCGGAGAAAGTACGATTGCCTGCGTTTTTTTATTATTAGGGTCCACTTTCATCAAAAGAGGGATTCCGAAAGAAGCCGTCTTTCCGGTCCCGGTCTGTGCCTGACCAATCACATCTACCCCACTCATCACAACCGGAATCGCCTGTGACTGGATAGGTGTTGCCTCTTCAAATCCCATCTCTTTGATTGCCCGCAGAAGCTGCGGATATAACCCTAATTCTTCAAATTTAACTGTTTCCATTTTCATCCTTTTCTTTTTGCCAGGTTTCGACTGCCATGCCGTTACAATGTGGTTCCCATGGTCACGTCTTCAGTTTCATCAAGCCCCCCTACACAATAATTGTTCCGGCTGAATTTCTTCACCCGGTAAAGCATATTATCTGCTGCATGCAAAAAATCCCAGCTGCGGTTTCCCTTGCGCGGGATTCCCCAACAGACTCCCTGCGAAATCGTCACTACCGGAAGTGCCTTGGAAAACCGGTGCTCCATTTCCAGTGCAAGTACACGTCTGCGCAGCTCCTCTGCATAGGAAACGGCCTGTTCCCATGTCACATTCGCATAGATAATGACAAACTCATCCCCTCCATACCGTGCACAGAATCCTTCCGCTTCCTCCACCAGATTACGGATTGTATTTGCGATACTTACCAGACACCGGTCTCCTTCCTGATGTCCGTAATTATCATTATATTCCTTAAAATAATCAATATCGAGTATTTCCATCGCAACCGGAATATCATTCTCCTGCGAATAGGCAAACACCTCTTCTGCATAATCATTCAGACGGAACCGGTTTGCCATACGCGTCAGCGGATCCTGCTCGGAACGCTCCTGTAATACAAGATTCTTTCGTTCCGCCTTCATTCTGGCTTTGCGCATATTTTCCAGATTTTTGCGCAACGTAATCATACTCGAAAGCATGTTGCGCGTCACTACTTCATTCCGTTCAGACAATTCATAGTAAAGCCCGGCAGCCTGCAGATATTCCGCATTCTGGTTATGCTTCCGGTAAAATTTCATCTTCAGGGACAGAACTTTCAGCTGCAGATTAATGATCTTAAAATTCACCACCTGTGGTTCGATTACTTCAATGATACGCCAGAACGATTCATCCTGGTCCGTTTCCAGCAACACCAGACAACAACGGTAATAATCCGAAAAAAAGTCCAGCACCGTCAGATTATCCGGAAGATTCTGATGGATCATCTGAATACTCTCATTCCGCTTCTGTACATCTCCCATCTTGTGATAATAAATTACATCCACGATGGCGATAAACAGCCGGTCTGTAAGGGCAGCCTGTTCCCAGCCATCTTTATGCAGATACTCCAGATATGTTTTTGCTTCCTCCAGACGATCCTGCAGGATCAGACATTCTGCCATATTTCCATAAAACACATACATATAAAAATTATACTTTTCATCCTGCTGTCTCGTCTGTAAAACCTGATAAGCTTCTAATAAAGAGTTCTCGGAATCCACATAATGCTCGCACTCCAGATACAATAACCCCATATTGATCAGAATCATAACCTTTTGCATCGGAAGATCATATGTATCACTGTCCTTAAGACCATTCATATAATAATCAAGTGCAATTGATGGATTTCCTCTGCTCATGGATGCGATTCCCAGATAATTGTAACAACGCACCACAAGTTCCCATTCCTCTGCACGATCCAGATACGTCAGTGCCTCTGTCATCATATGGAAAAAATGCTCTCCGTCATTTAATCCATAATAGATTTCTCCACCATAAAAGCAGCCAAATCCTATCAGCTTTGGATCATCTGTTTCCCGTCCATACGCTATGATATCCCGACAGCATTCCAACACCACGTCCGCATTGGTTTCCCGATTTTCCAGAACTGTATGAATCCACTGTTGTACGGTTGTATTGTACTGGTTAAATTCCATATTTTATCCCTCTTAAGCTGAGATACCTCTTGATTATGTACGGTTTTTTCGCATAAAGCTCCAAAACCGTTTACATTTTATTGTATTAGAAAAAACTATGAATGTCAATCCAGCGTATCCATCGCCATCTGCGGAAGATACTCTTTCGGGTCCACAGCTTTTCCGTCTTTCTTTAACTGAAAATATACATTGCTGCCTTCTGTTGTATAATATTTTGTCGGCTCACTGACATATCCCAGCACCTGACCAGCTTCCGGCGTATCCCCTTTTGCAAAATTCAGTTCCTTCAACTGTCCGTAAACCGCAGCATATCCGTCACCCAGATCCTGTATCACCGTACATCCGGTTTCTTCATTTTCCTGAATATCCGTTATTTTTCCCGTTGCCATTGCAAACACTTTATCATTGACATTGCCACTGATCACCATGGCAGGATTGCATCGGTACTGCTCTAACGTGGGAAAATAAATGGTGGAATCCATGCTGTAATCCAGAAGAACATCTCCCTCAATTGGCCAGACCGCAGAACTCTTGTCAAAATGCTGTGTCACGGTGGCTGCTGTCTCTACTGTTTTTTCTTCGTCCCGTTTCTTCTCTTCCTCCTGCTGGGTTTCTTCCTGTTTCATTTTTTCCTGCTCTGCCAGCTTTAACGCCTGTTCTTCCGCTTTTTTCGTTGCATCTTCCACACTTATTTCCGGTTTCACTTCATAGGAAGCCGGTGCCTCCTGCTGGGTCTGTGCCGCAATTTCCTGTTCTGCTTCCCTGCGTTCTTTTCCTTTATCCGTGGCATATACACTGACAAATCCAATCACTCCCGCTACCAGACACGCGACAGTAGCTATATACTGTTGTTTTCTCATTTGGCTTACCTCCATCATCATTTCGTTTTATGGTCTTTGATGATAGTATGGACTGCCCACGCTGTTTTTATACAGCACTCCTGTGATCATAAATAATATTGGAGAGCTGTGCAAACTGCTCTAAAGAAAGTGCCTCTCCACGAATATTAACCGGTACGCCAAGTTCCTCAATACATGCCTGCAGTTCTTCTTTCGGAAGACCGAATGCACCATAATTGGCAAGCCCGTTTGCCAGTGTTTTCCTGCGCTGATTGAACGATGCCCGGATCACCTGAAACAGCAGTTTTTCACTTTTTACGGTAACCGGCGGCTCACTATGACGTGTCAGACGGATAACGGCACTGCCGACTTTCGGCTGCGGCATAAAACAGCTTGGCGGAACATTGACTACGATTTCCGGTTTTGCGTAATATTGCACCGCCAGGGAAAGTGCGCCATATTCCTTGCTTCCCGGTCCTTCCTGCATACGATCCGCTACTTCTTTCTGTACCATGATCGTGATACTGTCGATCGGCACATGGCTTTCAAACAATCCCATGATGATCGGAGTCGTAATGTAATACGGAAGATTTGCAACGACCTTGATCGGTTTTCCGTTATTTTTTTCTTCCGCAAGTTTTGAAATATTTACTTTTAAAATATCTTCATTCAATACATCCACATTATTATATTCCGCAAGCGTATCTTTTAGAATCGGAATCAGATTGGTATCTATTTCCACTGCCACTACCGCGCGTGCCGCCTCACAGAGATATTGTGTCATGGTTC